>JGI24159J19872_10014235_pt1 | contig 10294 bp, 9 predicted proteins | sample Ectturendosymbi4_FD_19872 | JGI IMG/M metagenome (IMG submission 19872) | reverse complement strand
TCTATCACTTCTTCCCATTCAACCGCTCAACGTCGTCCTCATCCTATTCACTCTTTTATTATATGTGATTACTAGCAAAGTGGGAACTCTATTCATCCCTACAAACAATCGTATTTAATAATGCACTATAGTGTCTATGAGTGAATATGAAAATCATAAGTCTCCTCTTCGCTATAGGAATCAGATCCTCACTCCTCCTTCCTACGGTCCGGTTCCGAGGAAGGTAGGAATCGTAAGGGACAAACCCACTGTAAATTACAAGCAGAGGGTAAGATTTAACCCTTTCTCCTACTTGAGATCGAGTATCTGACCAGCAAGGTACTCATTTTACATCATCGTAAACGACGGAAATTTCCAAAGCCAGAGAAGCGTGAGCTTATTATAAACAATTTATGCACATAGCTCACCTTACATAATACTCGTCCAAAACCACAGATCGTAATGTCATGGGACAGACACCGCTCCAGGTACTCTCATGAATCTCATGGTGACTTATTCTTTACTCAAAGATAATTATTAGTGAGTGACTGGATCATACCATTAATGTTTTTTGTAAACCGTAAATAAACGTGTAGTTACTTTAACATTCAATTACTCTATTTCTTACATTTACACTTATTATTAAATGTAAATACATTTCCCTTTCTCTCTATATCAACGAGAACAAAATTCCGACTGATATGTGAAGTGTTTTAGGTGTTTTAGAGATGGGTTTTCCGAAATGAAAAATGGGTTGGCAAATATGTGTGATAGGCCAACTGAAACTAGGTACCCTAGACAAGACAGCATCTTAGCGTCGCGTTAAAATTTATCATGGTAACAGTTTCAAACGATGTGTTCAGTCATAAAGGCCGTCAGATCCGATACCTTTTACTCTGCCACAACGGTTTAGTATATAGCTATAAAACAAAAATAAACTTGATTTTTCCCCAAGGTATCCTTTAACCAAAGAGCAAAGACAATTATAAAGACAAAGATGCAATAAACAATCTTGGTCCTGATCAGAGTTTTCATAGACGGGGCTTCAGAAATGTTAAGTAATAGTTGTCAAGATATAATAAGTTCTTTGGGAATAAATTCATAGCAAAAGTATGAATACTTATGTTTCAATTGGTATCGACTAGATATTTGTGGTATGTGGAGGCAAATAGAATTTGAAACTAGTCTTAGCCAAAATAAAATTGAACAACAGTTAGGTATTTCAATGCCGTTCTTTAACCACAGCTTGTGCATTGACTACTTGTATTTGTGAAGAGATGATCACAAAGGAACCAAAACAATTGTACGTTAATTCAACTTGAAAATCTAGGTGAGCGTAGCTAAGATACAACAACCAAAAGTATAGTTATGGTTGGTGGATTCGAAAGACCTGAGCACAGTAAAGGATCGTCTAGAGAAACCGTAGCAAAATAACATTTTCCAGAGTTGCAAAAGTCTATGCTTCCCAAGCTTGCAGTAATATAACGTCTTCCTTTGTCAGTTTTTGAGGTTTCTTTTCAATATTTGTGATATGTCTTATTGCTGATAAAAGGTCATGGGTGTCTACAGCGGCTTTCTGCTGATGGTCTTGGACCTTATGTATTAGTTTTCCTATATTCGTAGTACTGTCTTTCTGTATTTTTACTACTTGATTAATTTCTCCTGGGGTAGGTGGATGTGTCTTTTCCTTTTACCTGAAAAGTTTCAAGAGCAGTTTTCTTTTCGTTATCAGTTTTACTCATTATGTCACTATTTGATTACTTATGAGATTACAGTAAATCCTATTAGAATAGTTTCTAAAGAAAAACATAGGTTAGAACACGATGAAAGCAAAACAAAGACACGTCTACAGAATCAACATAAACACAAAATTCATTACTTAAGGACTTACAAAGAACGACATTACTATTTATAGTAGTATTAGAAGATGTACATATCTGATAAACTCCATAAACTATAGGTGAGCCAATGGCCAGTAAAGTGTTTACGATACTTGAAACTATAGGTGTAGAAATTCCTGTATACCTTTCGGATTCCTGTGCATCCAGTTAGTTTACTTTTTCCCAATCAATCTCGGGTAGAGTAGTAGTAGTAGAAACCGTAGTTGTTATTACTTTGGTGGTTTCGACAGAACTAGTAGTCACTGTTTGTTCCTTTGTGGCAGTTGAAGTAGTCTGTGTTGTGGTTAACTCCTCAGTAGTGGTGGTAGGATCAACAATCCTAAACTTTGGAGAACTAATGATTTTTCCATTACGAAACTGGTATTGATAAATGATGTTTCGATGCAAATCAGTAATTGTATCCAAAGTCGACAGGGATTGCTGAATGGTTTTTAGGACATAGTAACGTTCCAAGTTACTTCTTAATGTCCGAACATGGCGTTTTATGATATTTCTTATCCATCGCTGATTTCTTTCGGCCATACTAGCTTTGTTGCTTATTGCTGACATTGTTTGAACCATATGTGGGCGTTCCTTTTCTTCCTTAGATACTTCAAATTAATCCATTAAACGTAAGAGTGGGGAATCATAATGTCGTACTTGCATTTGATAATAGTCATGATTCTTTACCATTTCCATGGTAAAGTTATTTTGTCGGTCAAACTGTATCAGTATCTGCTGTGTTTGATTTTCCAAATAAGAGAAATTGAGCTGTCTCGGCACATGGATAGGATTCCCATTAGTTGAATGTATAAAATGCAGAGAGAACCATTTGNTATTAAAAAGTTAAATAAATTGACCTACCTGAACAAGCTTCTGATAATATCGGGATATATCATGTTGGGGTTCTAATTCTTGAAAATATGCTTTNCAAAATGGTTCATATTGTAAACTATCTTCCCAATTCGTAACGTTTGTAGATGATTGTAATAATATTTTTTCTAATCTTCCCAAAGTGGGTGTGCAGTAAGTTTGATTTTCCTGATCTGAACATTGTGCTGGGCGGTGTGATATGGCCAACATTGAGTTGAAGTCCATGGTTTTAAAGTAACGGTATTTTCCAAATCTGCTCCTGGTAAGGTCCATCGATTATTTTCACAATGTGTATGTGAACGCCAATATGAAAATATGGAATTCTTTGGTCGTAAGGACAGTGGCATAAAGTAATATTTACGGTAGGTTACGGTAGTCCTTTATCTGCTGAGTATCCACCAAACAATAGTTTCTCGTTGCCGTACTTGACCGTGTCTTAGGTGTATCACTATCCAAGAGTGTGGTCTACCTGTAGTACTCCAACGCCATTCAAAGTACAACCGATCATGATGATGATTTTTATTCGATACATTCGGCTGGATACCTCGAATTTGTCCTGCAGGGATCCGGATTTGTACTTCCGAATCGGATAAGGTGTATATTTGTACTATCTTTTGAAAGTTACATTCTTCTAGGGAGGAGGCGTTCACAGCGCTTTCTGTATGGTGATTTATGTCAATAGACTGAATGGTTGGCATATCTTTCAATAATATGTAGCAGTGACCGGTTTCTTGCATAGGATAAGATCTATCATCAAAAAATAATTTCCATGAGATCCACTGGTATTTTTCAAAGAATGAAGTCAAGATATAAGGGAATAGCGCAAATATGTCACGGAAGTAATGTTGATTCAGATTCAAGACTCTTGGATTTTTTATGTGGGGAATCTGAAAGCGTTGGTGGCATGGCAAATGTAAAGATAAGATATCATTTCATAGCCATGGCTCATTTATTGTTAGCTTTGTTCGACTAATGTCGACCAATTGTCAGGACGCCATTCTTGGCTTTTGACAAAGTTACAGCCACATGCTGGATCGATGTGAAAACGTGTTACTTGTAAATGTTTTGCAGATACTCTTTTATGGTGATGTTGCTGTTCAACTAAATTTTCTCTGTATTGATGTAAATCATACGGTTCTACATCAAAGTGAGGGGTTTCATGTTCCAAGGATATGTGATCTTTCTCTGGTATTAACACAGCTTTCTTTCCTTGATTAGAAACAAGGTTAAGCAAAGGTTCTAATTCATTACTACAATTTCTTGTTAGATGTAAACTGTTGGACTTTGTCAATTGTATATGCCAGAGGAAATATACACATAACAACTTGAACATTGCAAAGTAATTCTAAATGTTTGCATAAGTGTCACTGCAAGTACAATATGAAAACGTTAATATATTCCTTATTCGTTCGTAAGCATATTGCAAATGTTTTGCGACACAAGAATATTGTTAAAAGTTTCAATTGTTAGAGTGATGATCAAGGAAACTTACGAAAAGGTTATTGTAAGAAATTCATATTAGGCAAAAGTTACATTTGATTCCTGTTTGCCTGGTTGTTTTTTTAGCTAATAGCAATCCGTCAAAATTCTAGAATTCAAAAGTCTAAGATAGGATACTCCCTTTTTGTATTCTGATTCTTGATTGAGGCTTTCCGTTAATGGGAGGTGATGCAATATTGCATCATCCAGGGAATTCCACCAGTGTTGACTATATAAGCAGGGCTTTCAGCGCTAGTCGTCATTCGAAATCCTATCTCGACGAACTACATTTTGACTGTGGAATCATGTATCGATCATCAGCATCGAATGTTAACAAAGTTCTTTAACATGAAACAATCCTTGCTCTCAGTCGTAATGGCCAAGGTCAACAACTTGATACTTTTTCTGCCCTACGTCAAGCGGAAGGCATCATCGACCGTAGTGGAGCTCTACCTCCACCTAACAACGCGACATTCCGTCTGGTGTGGTTTACGGGAAGGGACCAGTGGTATTACAATCAATTCTACATCCGGTTCGAGTTCCCAGCTCCGGATCTACTTCGTGGGCAGGTCGCCTGGGACCGGTCACTATTACTGGAGGATCTGGAGCTGTCAGAGGGTCGATTCATTGAGACTGAGCCGCCCATTGTGAAACTGTAGGGCAGTTAATGGTAAATTCTTCTTGCTTTGTGTGTTTTTCCTTCTCTATTCAATTTCTTATTCTTCATTCTTTGGTGTCAATTAAATTTCGTTATTATTAATATGTCGACTTAACTTCTATATTCTCAAGTTAGCAAGTTAGATATCATATTTCAAAGTATAAACTTCATTAAAGAAAGGAATATTTAAAGTGTAGAGGATTTTAAACTTAAAATCTTCCTAAAAAAACTCTGATATAGTAAGAATTCCAATATTGACAGTCTCGATGTACATTTTTATCAGGATATTGCTATTCAGCCTACAGCTGGCTGTCTAAATAGACAGAATCAAAACCACAAGGTTTCTTATTTGTTTTGTACACGAGTATAATTTTCATACATTTTATATCACTGAACATGTATACACAAGGTATAGAGGGCAAACAGAAAGAAATTTCCTTCACATCCACTTAAGTTTCTCAAAATATATTATCGACTTTTTATATGAGAAGAATGCCTGTCTTAATATAGTCATATAATTCCTCGTTGGAGTAGTAGATTGTAGCCTTCGAACCTACTGGTTCTCTTAGCAGTTTGGGTGACAAAATGAGATAACATTCCACAGAGGCATTGGATGAAACCAGGTGATATTTTAAAACAAGACCAATTTTCGGTCTTTTGAGGTTTGAGTTCTGGATGGCGTGTCAGATAGGTTGTGACTTTTTGTTGTATTTTTTCCTGTGTAGGCTCTCTCGCACCCTAAAGTACTGGGTGATAGAACAGTTTGATCTTTCTTGCATTTATGATTGACGAGGAAGTATGATGTCTTTCAGAATCCGTATATCTTTCAGGCCTTTTTTCTTCGTTAAACGCAGCCGTTTTTATACTTAGATTTTACTTAGAAAGTTCTTGAAATGCAACAATATTATAACAGTATTGCTCAAGGTACTCATAATACACAGTATTCATATCCAAGAACAAGGATAAACAGTTATTCATCTCGTCTTAGTCACAGTCCTTTTACTATATTCAGAACTATGTTTCAACGAAACGGTTTAACACAATGCAAAATGAACAACAAGTTATTTGAGACACTATCTTCTTAAAAAGTTTTTCACTTTGACCCTATTTTTTACAATATCATAATAATGAATAGTCTGTAAGGGTCAGCTCAGGTGCATTAATTAATATTTCTATCATTGTATCACTGTCTTCCAGGATAGGGCTGTTGAAAAGGAACTCCTACATCACGTCAAATTGCCACCACCAATGTTTTTTTATTTATTAGACTCAATAATGGTTTATATTTCTTAAATTTCTCCCGAAATTTTCCAGACAGTCTCTGCCTAAATGTATAGAATAGTATTAGGTCTTCTTCAAAAACAGTCAGATCTAGTCCTACAATTCGTAATTTGTTTTGCAAGATTTTAATTGGGCTTTGGCACCGAGTATACTTTGTGGACTTGAGTACCGACAGCACTTGATGTACTCATATTTCTCATTCTCGGACTTCGTCTATATCAATGAAATACGTCGAAGTCTGTCCTGCAATAAGTGGTTGTTCTTCTTCTAAGATCATTTTAAACTTAGTCATTCCAGATCTTGATGACATTATAATACTTTTGATTTATCTAAGATTCCTGAAACGAGATAAATCATTACAAAAAATACATCACTGAAAAGTTTACTCAATGTACATTTAGTAATTAGAGATCTGCTCTATATCGAAATTTTACATCGGTTTAGTCTGAATTGCAGTATTTTTATAAATTTATCATAATAGAGATATGCTCATAAATTCATAGGAATATTTATTACATGTACCCAAAACCAAGTTACTTGCCATCGATATAATGTAACATTCACAATCGATTCACACAATCAACGTTTGCAACCAATCATAGGTAGTGTCATCGATTGGCGTATTTACAAGGAATTCCCAGAGACACATAATTTGCCATTGAAAGTTATGCATGGTCACATACTGAAGCAGCGAACCGTACTAGAAATAGGAGCCTTCAAATTCTTTATACAGCTTCTGTTTGAACATCTCAAAAAAATAAAGGATTTTGTTCTAAAACATCTATCTTCAAATTTTTGGCTTGTAATTGATTCTGTAATCTTAGTATAGGGCATTGGGGCTCATCAAAGTGTATAGAGTTAATGGCTTGCACAATGTAGTCTATTGGATCAGACATCAAATTGTCTTCTTCTGATTCTATCAGCAAAGTGTCAAGTTCATCTTCCGTCACATCCATGCATTCTAAAAAGCTTTCAAACCAATTCTCTGAGCTTGAACTTGATATGTCCACTGGACGGGTACAATCTGTTTTAATTCTAAGGCCTTGCCAATCAACAGTATCCAAAGTGACAGTCGGATTTTGTACAACAATGTCAACAGCTTTCACGCCTTTAGCCATTAGGCTTTCTACACAATTTTCAGTAGCTTTTACCGACATATTTAATTATTGCTGACCCACCACTCTTAATCTTAGAACAACCAAGACAAGTCAATTATAAACTCATCATCTTCAGAATGTAGTACTAAAAAAAGAGACATTCGAAGCATAGAAAAATAAAATAAGAACTCATAAACTTACCACTTGTTTCCATAATATTAAAAAACTTTCTAATCGACGTCTGATCTAGTGATTTTCATGCTCCAATGTGAGTCACGCCTATTCTGTTTCTGTTTTCAGCATACAAGGCTCTGTTCTGTCTAGACTTCCTATCTTCTGTGCTAATTTACATGTCCAAATTGAATGAGGACATCAAAATTTAAAAAGGTCTCACTCTCCCTCCATCAAGAGACAAGCCGAACATGATGGCTACATAGTTAGGTATGCATGTTAAATTGATTAAATTAGATTGTCGCATGCATTTGTAAAGAAGTCCAGCTAAGGAAGTACCCTTTAAAGCTAGCCAATACCTCATTGTTAATAGACCTCACTCGTGGCACCATTTTTATGTGGCAGTCCACCTCTAAAAGAAGAGAACCACTACACATTTAGGACAATTCCGCAAGAGCACTGGTTAGTGGAAGTGTCCATGGCTCGCCCAAGTTAACAATTAAGAAACTTAGACCCGCCAGTTTCACTCAACACCGTTCAGTTTATCGCAACAAAATTGTATTTACTCATGGTTTTATTGGTATAGCGTAAGCACCGCGATATTCATCACAACAGAGGTTTATATTAACAATCATCAATTAAAGCAAGTAACATAAGTTACTACTAGCGTCAGGGGTTAACAATAAGGGTTAAATACGAGTTTTCCTGGAGAGGTAGAGAGAGTCCAATTTGTTAGCAGCATTATAGCCACTAAATCGTGACTCTCTAGTAGGAAATCTACTCCATTGATAGGTCGTTTTGAACTAAACTAATGCGGTAAGGCCCGTGATCGGTTTAGGTGTTAAGCCTGGAATACCACAGACCTCAGCTGATGATGAACCTAGCGATTCCACTCTTTATATACACGTGAGGTGAGACACCACGGTCACGTGACAAATTTCGAGTAGTACACAGTGCAATAGCGACACAAGTGGTCAATCGCAATTTGTGAATATTTCGAATCGATATTTGAATATTATCATAATATTATGTGTTTTCGTTATCAACTCTATTTTCAATTTGAAGTTATTTTTTAATGTAATCGTTTTCTGTATCGTTTTGAGTTACTTTCTTAAAAGGTGACTCATAATAATGTGCGAAGTGCAAATGCACCATATAAGCACACATAACAATATTTTAAAGCGTTAATGTCTTTTAGTCGTTGTTTAATGTTCCGCTTCGATTGGCTCGTCGTGAATCCGTCGGTAAACTTCTAAGTTGCTTTCTTCAGTTATTTTTCTCCAATAATCGAAGTCTTTTTTTCGTTGTTGTTTCAGAATTAAAAGACGTTCTATGTTGAGGAGCAACGACGAACTCAACACATGCCATATCTTTTTATTTTTTCATTTATTTGTCTGTGAGCAGACACAAAGTCCATAGTACGAACACACACACACACTACATAACGCAGGTTGATACAAACAGACAAAACAGAACGTAGTACAAAGCACTGAAGCTGGCAGAATCACAGGGTTACAGACACTTTTTGCAACTGGATTGAAGACAGAACCATAGGGTTGGAGACACATTCTTAACACTATTGTTAGCTGACACGTAACACTTGTTGCAGCACTACTACGGAGTAGGGTGCTAAGTCCTAGATTGGTCGACTCTAAATAAAATTCGAAGGCATTGTGGCTTGACACGCAATCGATCAAACGGACACTACAAAGTTCATTCACTCATTCACAGAGTAAAATGCGATTATAGTGTTCAAATAATAGTGACGAATACAAACAATCTGACTGGATCAAAGCACGTAACCATACGTTGTTAGATCTTTTGCATCTTTCGAGAAACATGTACGTGTATTTTCATAGCAGCACCTCAAAGGCAGGAATGTTACATTGAACCTGGTGGTTACTAACACTCGCTCTCCAGGGCAGGTTGTATAGAGCCCTGCATCTAAAATTATATGCCACACGCAATCTCTGCATGTATGACTTCCTGAAATTACACCATAATTGAGATGCCATAACTGAGATATCGATTCTCCTCAAAAGAGATTTGTAATTGATATGCAGCTCAGATAATGTTTTGCCCGATCCGAGCCCTTCCCGACTGAAAAAAAGCCAAAAAAGCCAAGTGCGTTGAAAAAAAGCAAGAATTTCAGGCAAATTGGCAACCCTGTGCTTTGATTGATTCATGATATGGTTCACTGATTTGCGTGGAAAGAAGTGAAACGGAACGCTATTAGAATGGAAAAATGGCGAGAACAGCAGCAAATAATTCGTTGTTAGATTTTGAACCTTTGCAAAGACAGAATTGGCGAGCAGAGCGCAGCGGCCCGTAGTAGCCCGGAATGACGTCACAGATAAAAAAATGTTAGCGGTCTGTTTCAAACCTGCAGACGGATCGAAGACTGGACTGTTAGTGGCCCGTGCCATCTCCACCGTAGTGTTGAACAGATCGGACATTTTTGCAATCCTAATCCAACCCACTAGTTTCACTGTGAAATCCAGTCCGATCCTAATCCGGTAGTATTGTTCAACTATTTTATCCAATCTGGTTTATATCTGAAAAAAAACTCTGATTAAATATTTGCTTGCAGTGTCAATGCAGTGATCAATGCAGTTTGGATATTCATATTTGATGCAGCAGAGTTTTGTCGAAATCCAGTCCGTTCCGGATCCTGTTCTGAATGGCAGAATCCGGTTAGATCTCTATCCGGAAACCGGTGTCAAGCGATATTTCTGACTTGCGAAATTTCCGACTTCACACCACGTACGCATGCCCAAGTAATTTAATTTTAATTTAATTTATTTGTTTATGGGCAGACACGAAGTCCATAGTATGAACACACACACTCTGCAGAACGCAGGTTGATAAAAACAGAC
>JGI24159J19872_10014234_pt1 | contig 10295 bp, 8 predicted proteins | sample Ectturendosymbi4_FD_19872 | JGI IMG/M metagenome (IMG submission 19872) | reverse complement strand
TCCAAATTGAAAAAATGATGGCTTGTTTTCCTGTACTTTTCCAAAAAAAGAGTGTTTTTATAGTTTAAAGTGCCAAATATCATCAAAACAACACACTGTTTCGCGGCAATGTCGATTAAAGATCACTTAATAAAATTAACAATGTGGTGACAGGGGGCCCAAAAACTTCGAAATGACCGGCCAGGGGGGGCGCCCGCCCCCCTGTCCCCCCGTCAGTTTCGCCACTGTGTGTGCTTCTAAACTTTTGAATCTGATAAGCAGAATAACGTACTCAAAGAAATAAATGCCATTTTAGATCGTGTTTCGGAAGAAAAAGGTTTTTCGATTATACCTCATTCTGTGATGGAGATAGAGAAACATGGCAATTCTGCAAATTTTGAGCCAAAAACCAAGTCTCTACGCTGAGTGTTTTGCGAGTTATGACATTTTGAGGCAATTTTATCCCGGCGGAAGAGATTTGGGGGGTTGCTAGCCCCCGAAAGGGTGCAACCCGCCAAAACCTATTTTTTGGGAAGTTTTAGGGTATTTGGCAGGATTTTGGAACTACACTTTTTTCGATTTTGAAAAATTTTTTTTTTCACTCCACCCTAGAGCAAGCCACATGAGCGGTGCATACAGAGGTGTGCAGGCAAGAGTACGCATGCTGTATCCACTAGCAATATATACGCACTGCTGCAGTCATGTGCGAAATTTAGTGGTCTCTAGCGCATCGCAACTGCCTTCTATTCGAAATGCGGTACTGTGGCAAGTGTTTGTGTGTTTATTTCGTGATCTGCGCAGCGTGCAGCTATTCTGCGAAAGTTCGTCCAAACGGGAACACCGACGTCTAGTCGCAAAAGTAAACTTATACCTCTGTGCGAAACTCGCTGGGTAGAAAGGCATGATTCTATTGTCACGTTTGTGGAATTGTTACCAGGAATTTACAAAACTTTGGAAGAGTTCACACTAGTCGAACTGTGCAAGTCGACGTGGCAGCCAGCGCGTCACAGTTGATCATTTCCATTTGCAGCACATCATTTTTAGTTTCTGTGCATGTCATTACACATTTCTGCCATTTTATTGCCATTATAGAAAATGTTGCAGGAAAAGAATCTGGGTATTTTTAAAATAAATGAACTTCTGGATGAAGTACTTTCACTTCTGTAGGAGGAAAGACTTAATTCAGAAAATAGTTTTAATCATATTTTCAAAAGGAGCCCTGGTCTTTGGAATAAACTTGAGGTTCCTGTCACGATACCGAGCCGAGCGAACCAGCAAAATTACAGAAGCAATTTCCCAGCTGCTAATCCTGAAAAATTTTTTGGTGCTCTATATTTGTTCGTTATATGGATCACTTAACCTCTGAATTAGAGAACAGGTTTCAAGACTAACGAGCAACATGCACCTTGCTTTAGAGCTTACTTCCAAAGTTTTGCCACTCTGCCACCGATGATCAGATTAACCGTTTGTTGACCCAATACCATGAGGATATAGACAGCCGTGTTGTGGTTTCTGCAGAAATCAAATGATGGACCAAAAAATGGGTAGGGGTAGAAGAAAGGCGACCGTCAAACGCGATTGAATCACTGTTGGAATGACAAGAAATTTTTCCGGATGTTAGGAATCTCCTTCAATTACTAGGCAGCAGCGCCGGATTTAGGGGGGGTCAAGGGGTCTGGCCCCCCACCTGTTCATGTGTTTAGCCATATGTGCGACATATGCATGCCACTTAGTCGTTTTTAGCAAAAAAAGTTTGTTTGTAAAAAAAGGTTATTCTCATCTCATAAAAAAAGGTTATTCTCATCGTTTTGAGTGGGTAAAATGAAATTTCATCATTTTTGGCCGCCCCTGGAAAATTCACTATTGTCCCCCTGGAAAAGATCTTTCCGACGCCCATGGGCGCAAATATCTCTGAAGTTCTGAACACATTAAAGTAACGTCGAATAAACTCTAACTTACACATAATTTTAGAGACTTTCGTGAAAATAAGTGGAAGATATAGAAGTGTAACGCTCGCGTGTCATGCTTGCCCTTACGCAGGATCTCCGCTTAATTGATGATCAGGCTTTGAGTAATTGTCGCGCCCCGTTTTTGCCTCGTTCCACATTCCTTGGCGGCGGTTGCGTTGTTCTTTTAGTGGTGGGGAGTACCTCAGTTTTTTCTTTTTTGACCAGAACGCGGACAGAGAAGGTTGATCTCCCAGTACTCAAGACATAAGGCCTTTGCAGCACAAAGCTACGTCCCATAATATTTCAGATAATTTTTGATGTAGCTTCCTGATGCTTAATTCGGGTCCACATCTCGTAGGCTGGCTCAAATACAGTCAGTAAAGTGCATTAACTCATTTGTTATGGTTTGCTTGATGTGGTGTGGATCTGAAAGTAAGCGTCCGAAAGCTACAGCAAGTATATATATGTTAAATTCTGTAGAGTTGAAACGAAATGTTGCGATTGTAAACTCTTTAGTAGAAACATGTTTTTTTCTTAGTTTCGGAGAAGGTAAAATGAACTTTCGCTACTGTTGACTCTCCGGAGAAAAATGTTTTTGACCCGTCCTCCGGAAAAAAATCCTTTCAACGCCCATGCTCATCTGTATCGCTATCGCTCTGTCATAACCCAGGGTTCCCACACTGTTTTTTTTCGGTCATTGACCGAAGCGTTTTTGAAATGACCGAAAAAAATTAAGTCATTTCGGTCAGAATGTCTGAAAATACAGGCTAATCAACAGTGTTACGGTGAGTTTTAATGCAACTGTGAGACAAATGACCGAAATGTCTCAGTGACCAAAATGTCTCAGCTAAAGATGACCGAAATGTTTCAGCGAAAAATAAGCAGTTCCCACACATTTTCAAAACCCATTTTCGTTGCTTTTTCAATACTAAATTAAAAACTTTAATACCATCACTATCTTCATTTTTCCAAAATTTTATGTACATTTTGGCCAAATTCAATTTTTCAAGGTCTTGAAAATCGATTCCACAATTCAACACTTTTTCAATACCGCGTGGGAACCTTGTTAAACATAACTTTTCCTGTTACGTGCAGTCGATTTGATATACCGGCACAAGCAACTGATTGGGGAACGACTCCAAAACACAAGGACAATCCTGGTCAAATCGGGACGCAGGGTCACTGTTATGTGCATAGAGGCGATTTGCATAACTAAATCGCATGATTAGATAAAACTGAAGTTGTTGTTCCGTGGTTTTATTTAAAGTTGCTGTTTCGCCCAGCGTGAGTTTGTCACCAGGATAACAGACAATTAGCTTGTCATCTGCTTATAATGATCAGGTATGTCAAACCGAAATGCCTTTCTAGGTCAAAACGTAAGACAACGTCTAAATGAGGACCGCGCTTATTTGGTTCTTAGGAAAATGAAGATCGACTTCTGCTACTGAAAGCGTCCGATCCGAACCGCATTGCTAACGACTGTTTAACGCCGCTAATCACTCCCTAACAGTGATGTCATAGGCAAGTTCAGTGCCAATAGAACAACCAAGGTAGAAATCAGTTTAATGCCAATGGAACAAGCCGCAAGCTCGCAACCAGAGGCGGCAACCGGGCATTTGCTCCCGCCCCGAAATTTTCTAACATATATTTAGTTGTTACGTTCAGCAACAAGTTATATTATTTTCCCCAGCACCTCGAAAATATCAGCTGGTTACGGCGGTGACAACAGGTACAGAAACCATAAAATTAGAAATCAATTTCGCGTTGAAGTGCGATTGGACATGTGGGAATTTGCCAGTACGCACTACAAATGTTTAAAATGTGGCACTGAGGAGTACTGCATCAAAAAATGTTAATTTTGAGATTAACAAATAGGGATAGATTGTCATTATATTGGCCGCGGATTGGACATGGCTGGCCCACATGACACCCCGAAACCAAACGTCGTTTTCTTTTCCAACTTAATGACAACGCAAAACTTTCCGCAGGTGTAGATGCTACAACACAGTTCGAATCACTTGAGACTCGCTCTATTGACGATATTACATTGAAACTGACGTCACCCACAGCAGACACAAAGTTTACTTCACTGTGGAGTAGAAGAAACAAACTTTCCTCGCACTTAAAAGAATGAGTTTGGTTGGACCCTAGCTTGACTTCGGCAAGAACGTGATATCTCGACAACTAACCATCACAGCTGAGAAAGACTGGAATTCGCATCTTGGTCTGCACGTCCACTATTCACGACCCCAGAAGCAAGCTAAATGCTTTTTCGATAAATCACATGTTTATCATCGAAGTATAGACTCATCCATGAAACGTAATCCGCACATACTGACAAAGCGAACAGATCATAATTAATCCAACGTGGCAAGCGCACCCGTGCAGAAAAGAATTACTCCCAAAGCAAACGTGTAGAAAATCCGGTTCCTGTAATCACCATTGACCCCACTTCTGTGCACCGGAATGTGATGGTCTTTGATCTGGAATAAAATTAACAAAATTGTTGAGACAAGGATTAGTTTTCTGAGAAACACCATGAATTAACTCAGTGCTTCTTAACCTTTTTCGGTTTCGTTCACCCCTGCCATCAATTGCTGCATTCCCATTCACCCTATGTGAATACATGGCCGATGTACTAATTAATACCAATTAAATGTGTCATACAAATCACAGAAAGCTTCAAAACTGCATATGATTTTTTGCTTGATTTTGTTGATTTAAACCTGATTTAAATCAACCAACTCAGACTAGAAATAGCTAAACTTTCATTCAAACTTTTTGCGCTTATGTAATATCCCTTTATGCACATAAATTCAGAATACCAGTACTGATGTACAAAATGAAACATTTATTGAAATGCCAATACTGAAACTGCCAGTCTATTAATTTCATTGACACTGATGGCAAACATGCATAAAATGTTAAAAACCTATACAGTATTAATAATATATCTGTTTCATGAATAAAAAGAAGTTGTATAACTATGTTTACAGTCAAGAGCGTTCGTATTTGATGGAAGTTAAATGCAGCTTTCACTTTATGCCAGTCCACACTTTCAAGCTTGTGGCATTCTAACAGTTATGACTTCTGAATCTGCAAGGTGTCATTTTTGCAGTTAAATTGACATAGAACCTGAGACCTCACATTTGCTATGATTGATAAAACTCCAAGTGGTTTTAACTTGTGTTGTCATAAGCATTCTTTGACTTCTACATTAATACTGCATAGGCCAGGGTTTCTTAACCGGGGTCACGGAGCGGTTCTCCAGGGTCCATGAGCAGAGGCCTTTTCTAAATAGCTCTGCTGTGGTATTGCAAAACCCTATTGAGCAGGGGGCCACAAGTGTTGACAGTTTTTGGAAGGGGGCCAAATATCATGAAAGGTTGAGAACCACTGGTATAGGCGATGTGAAAACCTATTAGAATGCTAATTAAATGTGTCATAGACATAACACAAAGCTCTAAAACGACATGATTTTTTTATTTTTTTTGCTTGATTCAAACAACGATTTTTACTGCTTGATTTAAATCATGATTAAATCATTTGGTTTAAATCAATCAACCCTGCTCCTGATGCCAGAGGAGTGATGCCTTCCATGTTGTGAGCCATTGTGGCAAAACAAGTGCGTGATTTACAAGTAAACAAATTTTTACAGAAGCAGGTGTCTAATTCATTTTTTGACAAAAAACATTTGTTAAATCGATCGGAATAGCTTCCTGAATTCACAGCAGTGTGTTTGATTAAACCAATAGAATTGATTTGCAACAGGTTCAGAACCACATGGGAAATGCTCATGTTAAAAGCCAGAACATTCTGAACAGATCATTCACACATGGCAAAATGAAAACACAGACCTGCACTTTGCATTTTTCTAAAAAAACAATCAACGTTTCTTTTTAAGAATTTACCAGATAGAAAACAAGTTGTTATCCAAGCACAATGAACAATGTCTCATACTTTTTTTCAGTATGAGACATTTTTGACAATAAATCCTTTATTGTGATACAAAATTGAGTCAAAGACAATAAATCCTTTATTGTGCTATGTAATTGAGTCAAATAAAAACAATCACACATACTGTATTATGACATGCAAAACTTACCATTTTTAAATGGTGCTCTTGCTTAGCTGCCAGTTTTGGCCATGCATGTTCAAACTCCTCTCTAGTAACACATTCCCATCCATATGGGTTGGTAACCCGTTGTGTCTTCGCAGCAACTTGACTGTTTCGTATTTGAAGGAAAAGTGGTTGTATGAGCCGCTGAAAGCAGTAAAGATTTTACAAGTGAAGTTCATATGTCACAATTTGATAGCTAATGAGGTGCCAGGGTGTACATCAATAAGCACATTGCTTTGTACATGTAGAAATTACATTATACAGTATATGAAAGTGGTGAGGTAAACACTAATATTTCTTGCTTCCAGCATGGCAACTCATATTGAGGTAGCAATTTTATGATTTAGGTCAGTTTTTTTAAGCTGTTTTAGGGACTGAATTCGGGTCCCTAAAATAAGAGAAAATTGTCATCGAGTCCCCAGAATCACAGAAAATCAGGTCCCTAGAATCAGAGAAATCAGGTCCCTACAGGTCTATAGCAGGTACCTAACATTTTCCTTTAAAAAAAACCTGATTTAGGTAAAAGAAACAGTACCACAAACCAAGATCCACACAGTAGAGGTGGTTGAGCAGGTATGACATCCCACACTTACTTGTTTCCTGCACAGCTAATTGTGTCCCAAACCCAAGTAGTTTAAGTGAATCTGAATCCAAGTTAGCAGATTGATATAACTAATCAAATCGTTTCTTAACTGACACCAAAATATTTTATTGGAAATGCAAAAACATACTAAAAAATCCATGCACATTTTGAAGAACATCATTTTGTTCTGTTGGTTTTACACAAGATCTGGACAAGCTGAAGCAATGTATTTTGGTTTGATCTATGGCATTTAATGTCATAAATCACTTCCCTGCCTTCAATAAAACCTGATTCAGAATAAGACATGCCTGATTACAACATGGTGCTACCGCTCAATAAACATAAAATTTTACTAACAAATGTAAATGTTCAACTCCAGAATAAAGAAAAATACTTCCAGAACTTACCCTCGCCTGCTGAGCTTTAAGCAACATTCTCTCAGGTTTCAGACAAAACTGTAGCAATAAATAATAATGATAATTAAAAATCTTTACAAAACCTGGTGAATTGTAAACCTAAAAAAACAGTAAAATATCAGAATACATCAAGGATTTACTTAATTCAGTGCAACATGGTTTTGTGTTGGATATACCTGTAGTATAGCCAGCAATGAGCAAATATTGGTTTTCTGGCCATTTTTAACTGTGACACCAAAAGTGGCCAACAAAGTTTTGCTGAAAATGGCTCTTTTGCAGGGTTGCGGAGTCGGAGGTTTTTGGGTGGAGCCGGAGTTGGATTCCTAACAACATTGGGAGTCAGAGTCAGATTTTTTTGTCCCACTCCGACTCTGGAAGTCCAATTGGATCATTTTTTACATCACATTCTTAAATTGGTAATTCCTGTTGAAATTGTACAATTTCTTTTGAAACTTTTGTTGAAACAGATTTCTTGCTGTGCACCACGATTTCAATTGATTTTAACAGCCAAATTTCATTCCCGATATGCTAAGGAGCCAGAATCGGAAATTTTTTAAAGTTGGAGTCTGAAATTTTACCTCCAACTCTGCAACCTTGCTCATATGCATGAAAAATCACTTGTGACACCAAAAGCAATGGCCATCATATGTCAAAAACATCTTAAATAGTACAAAAATGCAACAAGGACATTAATTTTTACCCTTGACTGATACATAATGTCACTTATTGGTGTATACATTATGCTCAATTCTGAAAGTCAATTTTGCAAATAATTTGACTTGTATCTTGCACAGGTGGTTGTGTCCTGTTTGAATAAGCTTCTAGCTCAGGGGTGGCCAACCCATGCCCAGTTTCATGTGGCTCTTGCATAATTACCAGAAGTCCCACTAAATAACATGCATAACAATAAATGGCTTGTAAAGTTCTGTTATTGTCATGTTGGTGTGTGATATTTACAATAAATCTAGCTGAGCAAAGGTACATGTGTGAGCGAGGAAAAGATGGGGTGATGTCCATGTGTACCCATGTGTATGATGTCGCTCTCTGCAGTAACGCAGTAAAAAATGTGGTTCTTGGTCTCTGGCTGGTTGGCCACCTAACTTGAAACACCCAAATGGCCGCTGAGATGAGTGAATATAAATGTGGAGCATATAAAATAATTTGTGATCAAACAAAATGCAAGACTTGTGATGGAGCATGTGCAAGATAGTTCCACTACAACTGTGCTGGATTAATGGAGCAACAATGTTGAGGTCTTTTGCAAGGCCATTACAATGGTTATGCCAGAGCTTTCAAGGATACGGCTAGGAAACTCATTAATCATCGACAGAAAGAAATCCACATTGTATGGGGTAAGACATGAGACACAGCAGCAATCAGAACAAGTCCAAATGATGCATATGAAAAAATTGTTCAATATAAAAAAATTATATACCTATACCTAAAGGAAAAGCGCTGATTTCTGAGGTATCTTGTCTTATAGGATGACTCTTTAACTGGTAAGGTTTTTCTACTACAGGTTTTTTTTCACTAGTCCTTCAGAAACTATCATAAGACTTGAATGGTGGCAATGTGGCAAGTTACAAGAACTGATTTCAGAATGTGATATCATCCAATCAAGACTGGCCAAATCAAACCATAACAAAACAGATATAGACCAGACAGCTTTTCCCAAACATATGCTTGATCGAAAAATTAAAAAGCCCTTACATTAATGGATACCACCAATGACATTGATGGAAGCATGCCATTAGTGAGAAGATCAATAATAGGCTGAAACAAAAGCAAGCTAAAGCACACGAATTAGAAGAATCTGCTTTGACCTTCAATCCCAGAGCAAAAATTGATGATGACTCCATGAAAACATAACACGAGACGAAATTCCATTCCAGTGTGAAAAGGTCATCCAGATCAGGATGACCAATATAGATAGATATTGAAAGAAATGATATGCTCAGTTTTATGGATTCTACTCATAAAATTTAGCTGATAAAATAGCTGCCTTGGCCAAATGCCTTGTTGTAGTGGACAGTATTCCCCAACCCCACACCAACAAATCCACTCTCCTTGCATTTAGGCTTGTCTTACTCAAGAAAAAAGACATGGGCATCACCGTGTAGGTGTTGAAAAAGGCCTGCGATGAGTTTTTGAACAAGCAATCACTAGATTGCTCAACGAGGACACCATTCATGCAGCAGGAACCCTACAAACAAGTGTTGACTTGCATCAGGCAGATGCTTGTCAAGAAAACTTTGATTCAAATCAGGCAGTATCAAAGATGAGAATAGTAAATGTCAGTTGCTGGATTATACAGAAAATGACTTAATAAACTGAACAGAAAAGTCAGCCTGGAAAACACATTAATTTAATGTGGAAAAACTTTTTAATGAAAGTTATGTCTTCCCTGTATTCCTTATTACTAGGGCAAGTTTTTGCAAATTTTTTTACAGCTTCCTAAATACTCAAAATATATGTAGTTCAATGTTTTGAGCTGTTTCGAAGAATTTTATAAGCAACTTTTTCGATTTTTACGTGCAATTTTTATCAAGTATTGCGGAAAATGTAAACGTGTAATTAAAAAAAATACTACAAACCTATTTCAGTTTAGTTCTATTTTCTTTGATTGCATGAAAAAGAGCTATATGACAGATTAGCTGCATCTCAATGTTATCTACGACGAAACAGTTGGTTTGCAAGCTAGAAGTTTTACAACCCCAGCCAAGTACGACAGTGCCCGAACTCAATAGAGGTGGAAGTGTGGAAAATCTTGGCTTTTGGCCAAGTCCGCGCAAACAAAAATATGTTGTGTCAAGTCTTTCGCAGCCAAATGTGCGCATAAATGCAACTTTCGTTTAAAACAAATGCAACTTCCTCATTTTTTTACTGCAATAAAAACTTGCCCTACTTAAATTACACAACAGTTATAACAAACAATAAACCAAAACTGATTTCAGTATCTTTTCACAGTCGGGTGTGACCCAAGATGCATCTTTTCACAGTTGGGTGTGACCCAAGAACCGTCACGGAATTCTTTAAACTCACGTAACGCCACTACATGTTTTGCGGAACACGAGGGTTTCGCGGGGGTTTTTCGCTTGTCTGTGTTGAGGTCATTAATGTTATTCGTAACTCTTGTCTGTGCCTTCTGTAAGTTGGAAGTCTTCTGGTTGTAATAAGTTAATAACCACGCAAATGCCCTGTATGGCACTCAAAGAATGTTATTAGTGCTTAATATTTCATTACTGTTT
>JGI24159J19872_10014232_pt1 | contig 10295 bp, 2 predicted proteins | sample Ectturendosymbi4_FD_19872 | JGI IMG/M metagenome (IMG submission 19872) | reverse complement strand
ACTCACAGAAAACCTGCACCCCCCAGGCAAAAATTTTTTTTCGAGTGCAATCTACTAGACTGGCCGATCCGTTTGAGCCTTTGAACAGCTCTCTAGTGCAATCGGTGGAGGAGCTAGGGCTTTGGTAAGGCAACTGAAAATTGCTGTTTTTTAGGCCGAAATCAAAGTACGAATATCACGTAGGCTGGCTCTATACGTGTTAAGGACCACCTTAATACATATAATATATATATACATATATGTAAGGAGTCTATGTCGATACTAAAAGTATTAACGCATTCAATACGGCATGTTTTCTCTGCCATGATATCCACTGTTACCGCAGTTTTGGCAGGAAATCTGCTTCTGCAGAAGGTAGATATTGCCAGGTGTTTTCCAGCTTTAGGCTGAAATGGTAAACCTGGCAAATATTTTTTTGCCTTTGCACTGATCAATTGCCAACATATAAAATCATTCAAATCGTATCCAAATCACCTCAGGCTACATACCACTGAAACTAGCCTGGGCTTGCCGGTGCCACTTTTTTGCAAAAGTTTCACTTTTTTGAGAGAATTAAAACAGCTAACACTGGCATTAAGCAATTAACACATTGACTGCTGGGGTACGAATATATCATACTTTGAAATCAGCCTGAACTCAAGAAGTTTTAATGTGTCTTAGCAATGGCATCAACTCCTCAGTCAATTGCACTAGAGAGCTGTTCAAACCCTTGTTACAACCTCTCGGTTGGTGTTGCGCTAAATGCGCGTTTCACCACGAACGGAATGTGCAGGAAGAATAACACCATGTATACGTGGCGCGAACAAGCAATAACAGAGTGATCTCATTGGGTGAAATCTATTGTTGCTTGCTGTCACAGTGCAAAGCTTTGTGCACATGCCGCTCGGGCTTTCCGATTGCAACAAAATGGTGCTGTGACCAAGGTGTGAAGGTCATGCTATGTGAAACCTTCACAAAAAGAACGTGCGATCGGTGCGGTTCGTTGAAAGAAGAGGGGATGTTGTTGCAACCTCTCGGTTGGCGTTGTGTTGAATGTGCGGTTCATCACGAACGGAATGTGCGGGAAGAACAACACCAACGTGGCACGAACAAGCAATAATAGAGTGATCTTGTTGGGTGAACTCTGTTGTTGCTTGCTGCCACAGTGCGAAGCTTTGCGCACATGCCAAGCTTTGCCTAGTTTCCAATAAAAACATGAGCGAAATACTACCATCTAGCAGTTTGGGCACAGGGCAAGATGAAGTGGGCCAAACAGGCTTACGATGTCACTCACAAAAATCTGAAACCCAAAACCAAAGTTTTTTTTCATTGCAGTCTACAAGACTTGCTGAGTCTTTTGAGGGTGTGAACTGCTCTCTAGCACAATCGATGGAGGAGCTATGGACTGCAAAGACATGTGCAAACAAGTTAATTTGCGTGCGAACCGCTTGATTTAGACTGACTGTGAAGGTGTTAAACTTAATCAATATGCCTAAATATATTTACAGAGATGTTTAAAATGCATTCTTTTATGCTTTCCTAGCACTGGCAGCATATCAAAGAATTCCCATCACATAAATCACCATCCTGGTTCAGTGGACCTGGACCCACCTAGGTGGGCCAACTCAAAAGAACCTTGCGTTTAAATAGCCTCTGAACCACAGAGTTTGGATTCTCACTCCAAGATCTATCGTAATGTTACTAAAACTCAGTCTAGGGCAGTGGTTCTTAACCTGGGGTAATTTAACCCAAGGTATAAATTTCATCTTCCAAGGGGGGCAGTTTAATGAACTATAAATTGTACCAAATACAGGTTTTTATGAATCATTCTGAACTGTAAGAGTTTATTAATTTCATATTTTTAATAAATGAGCACCATTAAGTGTATTAGGATAAATCTGGTAATCTTGTTTGATGAAAGGATAAGGTATGTAAAAAAGGTTAAGAACCACTGGTCTAGCACCACATTATAGTCTGTTTCCAAGACCAAAATAAAAAAAATGTAAATTTACATTGGCAAGAACTTTAAGTAAAAATGTAAATATATGTCCTCCAAGAACAATAGGAAAGTATCTTGCTCAAGTTTTCAGTGGAAACTTGGCGGAAATCCAAGTCTTTTGAGGCTTCGATTGGCTTTCTAGGCTATCTTGTTTAAAAGTTAGGAAAATTACCAATTTTATGTTTTTTTGGCCATAATGTTTGAACCAAAAACTATAGAACGCTAATCAAAGGCCCAACAAAAACTTGGATTTTTGCCTAGTTTGCACTATAAACTTTAGCTAAATACTTCCCTCGTACAATTAAGGCCCAGGGCCCAATAACCTCAACCAGAAAAGCCTAAACCTACTCCATTTATTACATCACACAAAAAAACCCAAAACCTAAAAATTTTTCATTTCAAACTGGAAGACTCGCTGAGTGTTCAGGGTTTGAACAGCTCTCTAGAAGAATCAACTGGCAAGTTAAGGAGTTGACTTGGCTTGGCCAATAGGGGCAATTTACATCTTTTAAAGCAAAATTCACCCGGTTCCTAAGCCGTTAACAGCACTTTTTCTGTTAAACTACCATCCATGGTTGCATTTGTTAGATGCCATTACCCAATTTCAAAAGGATAACATATACTGACATTGAAAAGTTTTGTAACAAACAGATGACTTAGTGATTACACTTTACAGAAAACTGTTGTGTTCAATATTTTGTGTTGTGTTATGTATTATGCGATTGTGTGTTCAACAGATTTTATATCAGAATTTAACTTAAAAAATGACATGTGGACTGAAATCACTAATCCTTGCAGATTCAAAAGTCCAAACATGTTAGAATGCCCCAAGTTTGAAGGTGTGGACTGGCAAAAAGTGAAAGTTGCATTTAAATTCCATCAAATATGAAGACTGTAAACATAGTTATAGAACATATTTTTGAATCATGAAACAGGTATGTTATTATAGGTTTTAACATTTCATGCATGCATGCCACAAGTATCAATGAAATTACTTTGTTGGCATTTCAACACATTTCATTTCGTACACCAGCACTGGTTTTATGAACTTGTTTGCAATAAGGGTTATTGTGTAAGCGCAAAAAGTTTGAATGAATGTTCAGCTATTTCTAATCAGGGTTGATTGATTTTAATCATTTCATTTAAATCAATGATGAAATCAAGCAAAAAATCTTATGCCGTATTTAAGCTTGATGTGATTTGCATGACACATTCAGTGGTGCATCTGGCCAGGAGACAAGGGGCTGTCGCGAAAGGGCAGCTATTCATATCACTTTTTAGCATAAAACCACACTTTTTTCTTAACACTTTGAGAGCCGGCGTACGATACATTTGTACCTGGATTTTGGCCTAAAAACAGCATGTTTCGGTTGCCTTACCAACACCATAGCTCCTCCGCCGATTGTGCTAGAGAGCTGTTCAAGGGCTGAAACGGATCAGCTAGTTTTCCAGTCTGCACTTCAAAAATATTTTTTTGGTTGGGGTTGTGGATTTTTTGTGAGTGGCGTCATAAGTGAAGTAGTTTTGGGGCCATTTTGCCCCATGTTACCTGGCATAGGACCCAACCGCTAGGCCAAAGTATTTTGCTGAATTTTTATTGGAAACTAGGCTTGAGTCCGAGTCTTTTGAGCCTTTGATCGACTTTCTAGCATTTCTGGGTCAAAAGTTTTGATCTTAAATAAACAAATTAATTAATTATCTAATTAGTCAAATATTTTTATTACTTTAGATCATAACTTTTGAACCCGAAACCCCAGAAAGTCATCCTAAGTATCAAAAGACTTGGATTGTAGTTTAGTTTCCAATAAAAAATTCAGCGTAATACTACCATCTAACGGTTGGTGCTCCCGGGTGAGGTGACGTGGGCCAAGGTGGCCTAAAAGTCTTCCACTTATGAAGTCACTCACAAGAAATCCACACCCCCAACCAAATAATTATTTTTCGAGTGCAAGCTACAAGACTTGCTGCGTCTTTTGAGACTTGACCGGGTTGGTCGCGCTTATAGACTGGAGGAATTTCTGCGCTAAACCACGTACGTTTCGTGTTTTTTAGGAAATCCCCAAAAGCGGCCGGATGCCAAAGTGTTAAGACTAGAAATCGACTGATGATATTTGGGATGTTGCCAAAGTATTATATGGGCAAAATTTTGCCGATATATAGCATATCGGCAATATTTGGTCATAAAAGCCGCTACGCTAGTTTTCTACATGGAAGTGTTAAGAAACCGAAGTTGCTACTTCGTCTGTGATTAATTGGCGAAAATTCTCTGTACTGTTCCTTACAAGGCGCAGCCTTCTGACTGCATAAAGTAGTACACAATATTCTAACCATTCCGCAATCATCCCAACAGACCGGTCTATGAGGTAACATTCGCTCCTAGGTTTTGCGCAGTAAGCAGATGGTTGCCTGCAAACAAGGCTGTGGTTTTTGACTATCTTAGTGACCCAGGTTTGCACAGAATTCCATTTTATACAGTTCTTCATCGCACTGAAGTATTGTCTTTGAACTGTGATTTGAGTGTTGCAAAATATCGACATCAGTTATCAACATGGAAAAATAAAAAAAACATTGGTATCGGCCCAAAAAAGACTTATCGATCGAGCTGTACCTAAAATCCAGTCAAAATTGATTAGCAGCACTAGTAGCCTAGTGCAACCAACTATTTACTGTAGAATAGATAGTGGTATCTCATTGTCAAATTTCCAAATTATCGTTGCTTTTGGTCACACCGCATTTATTACATCAAAATGGATGTTTGTTCCTACGAACATGATGCTGAAAAGATACTTAGCTTGTTGAACATTCAGCAAATAACAGCCATACAGCAATGAGAGCTGTTTATCCCTAGGTACATACACTTACAAAATCGAAGCTGACAATCAGCTGCACAACTGCGTCTGTGGAGTGCTGTCTATCAAAGACGTCAGTGTTATCAATATACTTGCGAAATCACTGCGGACAATTGAGTTGAAATTGCTTTGGTGGTTTTACATCATAATGTAAAAGTATATTACTTGAAATCAATATAGGACTTACTGCGCAAAAAAAACAACATCAACGGCACAATTCTGAAAAGGCTATTTTTGAAGTACAATGCTTGACTGATATTTTGTTCAGATAATCCAACCACAATTTCTGAGGCTAGGTGTCACACCTTTCATTATGAGATATTCATCGTAAAAATATAGCTTCAGTTGAAACGAACTCACAATACTTGTCATGACGCTGAGGAAGGCCTAAACTAATTTGATTTAGTGATAACCTAATAGGTGTAAACAGCAGATAAAATTTAGGCTGAAACTGCAAAACAAAATGATCGCCATTGGACACTGTCCTATTGCCATGAAGCGAAATATTATAAAACAGCTCTCTGTGTGCATGGCAGTGTACGAGCTTCTGACAGCTTCGCTTCAATTGGAGTTGGCACTGCCAGGGGAAAAGGTTCCGAACCACATGTGTTAGATTCAATATCAATTCAAAGTGTTCAAAAATGTGAATTGTTTCATGTCATTGCGCAGGTGCTATTTAGACAAGGCAGGGACGTTGTTTTGTAATAGTGCTATGCAACGTTAGAAGGGAAATGTAGGATGTTGCCTGTTCTAAACCATTTGCATTAGAGACCTGCAGTGACAACGTTTGATATTGTATCATCGACTTTCATGCTGAGCAGTCTATCTGCGGTACAAAGGGGCCTGTCATGATAGCCAAACAGACCCCCTTGATGCGCCCCTGGACACATTTAATTGGTATTCTAATCGGTTTCACTTACTATTAAAGAAGGCAGAGACTTCATATGACAGCACAAGTGAAATAGCAATTAAAGTTTTATCAATCATAGCAACTGTGAGACCACAGATTCTATGTCAACTAATTGCAAAAATGATATGTGGACTGATATCACTTAACATTTGCAGACTCAGAAGTCAGAACTGTCAAGAATACCACAAGTTTGGAAATGTAGACTAGCATAAAGCAGGCCTGTAGCTAAGTTTTCAGGTTTGGAAGGCAAAATAAATTGTTAGGGGGAAGGTTTTTGTTTTTATTTCAGTATGTTTAAAACAAACTTTTCTGGGCACAAAAAATTTAGGGACACTGGCCCTGAATGCCCCCACGGGCCTGACATAAAGTGAAAGTTACATCTGAATTCCAGCAAATATGGAGGCTGTTGACTGTAGAAATAGTAGTTTTAGAACATGTTTTTGATACAGATTCATAATAACACACGTATACTGTAGGTTTCTACCATTTTATGCATGTAAATTATACTTTTGCAGAAGCTGAGCTAGTGAAAGCTGTGCTACAATAATCAAATTTAACAATAGATTTCGTACCAAAAAGGCTGGCAAGCTTGTACTTTTGTGCAAGCTTTTTAACATGCTGTAAGTGTTAATGAAGTTGATGAACGTTTGAGTATTGTCATTCCAATAAATACCTCGTTTTGTACACCAGTACTGGTGTTATGAACTGATTTGCTTTAAGTGTGATGTGTAAGTACAAAGTAAGTTAGAATGGAAGTTCAGCTGAATTCTAGTTGCATAAAAAGTTAAATCAAAACAAACTCTTTAACATTAAAAATTACAAGTGTTAGGTGGCCACCCTCTTCATGCTAAATCAAAAAAATTGTAAAAATAAAAAAATCTTGATTTTTTGTATTTTTGTAAAACAATCATGATTTTTATCAACCCTGCTCAAGCGCTGTATTTCAAAAACACCTGTGTTGGTGTGAACAGTTGACAACTTTGTTTGCTTCGTGAAAAGTCTCATACTAACTTCTCGTATATCACTTTTACATCACTATGCAAAATCAACAGAGCAATTGGACTCAAACGCTCTTTTCTGCACTGATTTTGCAAGTATATTCTTAACAATCTCAATCTTGATAGAGAACGCTCCAGAGGCACAGCTGTGCAGGTGATTGTCACCTCATCAATTTTATATGTGTATGCACCTTTGGATAAACAGTGAAACCATGATGAAATTAATTATAAACGGTGATGAAACCCTGCAATTAATTATTCCATTCATGTGGCCTACATACAATGCTGTACGGCTGACATTTGCTGATTGCGTGACATGCTGCGTATATTTTCAGCACCATGTTCACAGGAACAAAAAGCGATTGTGATGTGATAATCACGCTTTGACAAAAGCACGTGATAACATGGAAATATTTCCTTGTGTGTTTCGGTACTGGTACCTAGAGCTCCACTGATGCATCAACGTAGTTATGTATCATATTGGCAAAACTCCACCAATTTATATCGAGAATATTTTCTCATAAAAGCCACTACGTGAGACCTACACAGCATACAGCCCGCGGGCTACAATGTTCTTGCAGCTCGTGAGAGCTTTCTCAATTGTAGAAAATGTTGCAAAAGCTCGACCTTGAATAAGTAATAGCCATTCCAGAATTTCTTCCATACTACAGTGAAATCTCTTCATCAAAATGAAATAGATTTTTGCGGCCCACAGCAAATATATTTGAGAATTTAGCTCTTCAAGCTTCCTGAGTTGTATAGGCCTGCACTACACTGTTGTTCTGTGCAGAGTTTTTTGAAATCTACGTTGCTACTTCATCTGATTGATTAACACATTCTCTGCCCTGTTCCTTGCGGCACGGCGCCCTCTGACTACAGTACATCAAGTAGTGCATAATATTTAGGTCCCTGTGCATTCATTCCAACAAACTGCTCTATGACATAACATTTGCTTGTAGTTTTTGCATGGTAAGCAGTTGACTGCCTGTGAAAGAATCAAGGTGCTATGTGCTGTTGCTGTGGTGTTTGACTGTTTTAGTGACCCGTGTTTGTGCATAATTTAATGCTGCACGGTTCTTCATAGCAATGATGTGATGGTTTCATTGCTCTTTGTAATGAGTTGTGCATTGAGTATTGTCATCTTTGTAATTGCTCTTTGCTCTCGTGTTCGTGTCATTTGTATATTTTGTTGTTGATATATTTGTAATATGTTCCTAACATACCAAAATTGGCTCTTTCATTTGAAACTTGTGTATAGTCAAGTGGAGTAAAAAAACATTTTTGCAATGTTGGGGTAAAAAAGAACTACCCCCGTTAAAAACTATTGAAAAGAAAAAAAGTTTCAAATGAATTGGTGATACATAGGCATTCATTGAGACATTGTTTGCAACATATTTGTTCCAACCTAAATCCTTATAAGGTTTGCAGCTTTGTTTAAAAATTGATGTTGATATTAGATAGGACCAAAAGCTTCAAACAAATTTTATAAACTTTTCGGCTGCTTCTGAAGTACTTAGCATAAACATGTCAAAGTTGGCAAGTGCTTTGGTAATGCATGTCTCTGCGTACCCAAACTTTACATTTTGAGTTTTATGGGCTAGTTCGTTTTTACCCCAAATGGATGTATTGACTTGGGCAAAAAAAACTAGTTTTTACCCCAGACAAGATTTTTTTACCCCTTGTTTGCATTTTTGTATGATCTTACTATAAAACAGAAGTAAATTTCTCTATAGTACTGCTCTGCAAAAACAAGAACCTTCATTTGTTGTCGGGCATTTCAGCTGTATTGTAAATGTATTTGATTACAATAATAGCTCACAAGCAAGTGCCAATTATCGTTTTGTGTTTAGAACAGAGGTTCTTAAACTATTTTAGATGCATCTTTTTTAGCATTAGTGATTGATACTTGCATTTCAACTAACCTCACAATCAAACCCAAAAAACAGTAAAAACTTTATTTGCTATTATAGTGATTTTCAACAGTGTGTTGCTACCACACCTGTGCTCTTATTCCAAAGCTTTCATGACCCTCAGTTGAAGAACCCAGGGTCTAGTCCAGAAAGTAACAAAACAGTGGAGATGAAACTGCATCACAGTAGTACTGTGTGGCTAAAAACAATGGCAGGTTCGTAGGACTCTTTTTTGCTGCAATCACACTCCAGCAGGTTTACCTTTAAGAAGAGCCATATAAGAAAAAAATAGTATTTAACTGCACAGCAATTGATAGAACCAGATATATTTAGTTACATTAAAATAATACAGAGATTTTCTTTTTCAGATAAAAAATATTTTTGACACATGTATACACCTCAAGACCATTAAACATCTCTTGAGGCTATTTTCAGGTCTAAAAGTAGGCCAGCTTGAAATTTCACTCTCCAAAAAAGACAATATTTATGCATGGAAAAGTCATTGCAGACAAAATAATTTTTTGAGTACAAAGTGAGAAACAGAAGAAAAGCAAGTTGAAAGAGAAAGTTGAATCAGATTAGGAGCTTCTTTTTTGAACCAGTTACCAATGCACCACTAAGTAATCAGTTAAAGTTTCCTAAGTACTACATATAAGAGTAAACCTGAAGGCATACAAATGATTGAAGAGTAAATATGGGAAATTTATGCTGTGTTTTTGACCAAGCCTTAAAGCTGACTACTGGGAACTACTTTAAAGAGTTTTCTTTGTGGATGTCAATGGTAAAACTCCAACAAGTATGGAAATAAACTTTTTGCACAAAAGTGAGAGTACAACTATCACAAGTCGCTTGTGGGATTGGCCCACTGTAAAAGACATGGATATTCTTTTCCATGCATTAAGTATTGCTTTCATGGTCCAGACCAGAAAATTCTTACCGATGCAGGCAGAGAAAAGGCTTGTTTAATTTTTAAAGGAAAGCATGATGTCCAAAAAAGTTTGCTATCCTTTGCAAGTTTGGAAAATAATACTGATGACCTGCTCAAGACTTCTTGAACTGAAGTGATCATTGTAGTCTCCTGTTTTTGCATGAAAGCATGCTGTGAATAAATAATTGCAAGTCTACATTATGGCTAAATGTTTGTGCAAAAATGTGGATTGCTTTTAATGTACAGAATACCATCAAATCTGGATGAAAAAGCAGTAGTTTTTTTACCCGGAATAAGTTTTTTTACCCCTTCGCCTGGGTAAAAAAAACTAGTGTTTTTTTATTATATTTTTTCTTTGGGAAAAGATAACAAAAAAATTTCAATGTCACAATGTACTTTGGCATGGGGTCTACCTTCTATCAAAAGACCAAGAAAATGCCTTAGCTTGTTTTAGAAGTATTGCAAACTTAAAATTTTTGTTTTTTTACCCCATTTGACTATAATCATTCCATTCATTTATTTAATTTAATTTTATAATAAATACTACGGCCAAAGCAAACGATACAATTGACATCTTGCAAACGTTTCGATAACAACTGTTATCATCTTCAGTGCATAGCAATAGGACAGTTGTTATCGAAACGTTTGCAAGATGTCAGTTGTATCGTTTGCTTTGGCCGTAGTATTTATTATAAGGCTATTTAGCACTTCCGCTTTTCGTG
>JGI24159J19872_10014231_pt1 | contig 10295 bp, 6 predicted proteins | sample Ectturendosymbi4_FD_19872 | JGI IMG/M metagenome (IMG submission 19872) | reverse complement strand
AACCCATCGAAACCTTGGTTTATGCTGTATTCACTGCGTTTTTTGTTCCTTTCAGAATTCAAACCTACCAATGTTCTCGATGGAGGTGCCTTTTCGCAAGATATTTTTTCTTTCGAATTTGTACCCTATCAATCGCTTCAGTGTTACCAAATTTCGTGCGCAAACAAGCAACAATTTGAAAAATTACAAACATTGATACGATCTTTATTTCTTAGAAAGATATAAACCCATCAATGCCTTGGCTGATGCTGTGATTACTGCAAAAGTTTGTTTCTTGCGAAAACCAAACCTACCAATGTTGTAAATGAAGCTGCCTTTTTGTAAGATGCTTTTTCCTTCCAATCTGCATCCTACCAACCGCTTCAACGTTGCCAAATTTCATTAGCAAATAAGCGCAAAGTTTAAAAACAAAGACACTGGTTCAGTGTTCATAGCTTGAAAAGTTTTAAAACCCTTTTTGGGCCATTCCGTGTCAATTCTCAGAAAGTGGTCAAGGCACCCTCTCCAATTTTCCTGAAATTTTACTCAAATTGTCATTACCCCACATGATGAACATCTGCAAAATTCGAAAGAAATCTGTCAGGATATGGCATGATTATAAAACATTTTGAGTTGGGGGGGCGTAGCCGGGAGAAACGCAAGTTATTCATTTTTGGCCATGTTTAAAGCCTTATTACTGCCAAACTACATTAGTGAACAACCCAATATTTCAGGGATTCTGTTAACTTTGCCAAATATTGAAAAAATAACATTATCCATATTGTGACTTTTGAAGGTCAAAGGTCATGGCCATCATGGCCCCCAAAATTTGACTGTTTTTATCTCTTGCTACAAATTTTCGAAAAATTTCAAACCTCGCCACGGTTTTATTTCTTGATAGTTTTCGCTCATATTTGGAAGAATTGTTGCTGATAAAATTATCTTTGACCTAACAAAATTTTATTGCAAAATATCAAAAGATTTGTGAGATATCTTGGGTCAATCTTGGCACGAAATGAAAAAACTGGAAAAGTGGGGTACCTTTGTCGCCTTGGTTCCCCAGTCATGGGTAAACCTTTTGATCTCACAAACCTTTTGAAATTTATTTTTGTACTTTGCAAAAAATTTGCACAATTCTTGTATAACTATTTTTACAAACTTTGGGTCCTGGCCGACATTTTCTGTGCCGAATAAATTTTTCTAACGTGTTTGCAGATTTTTCTACAGGTTTTTGAACATACCCACTGCTTTTGTTTTGACCACTTTGCTTTTTCAGTTTTTCCCCTGTTTGAGTTCGTCAATGACGCCACAAAGCTATCGCCAATACCTCAAAATATGCGCGGCGAAAAAAACGTTTCTTACAATACCTTCCTGGTGAACGTAACGTTAGCGGTTTGCGAGTTATCGCAAAAATCGTGCAGTAATGTCAATATATCGGCTTCTGCTGTCCGTAAAGGGTTTCGTGCGAGAGTAAAAATACCAACGATCTCAGTGGAGTCGCCTCTTAGTGAGATGTTTTTTTCCGTTGCTAAATTTCTTCTTGCGCACACACGCAACAAGTTCAAGCAAGTAAAAACATTCGTGCAATGTTCATTGCTTGAAAAGTTACCCTGGAATGCTAACGTTGTTGGTATGTCAAGTTTTTGTTTTTTCTTTGTCATTTTTGGCCAAGAATACCAATGGTGAAAGCTTTGTTTTTTCTTGGTGTTTTTTGGCCAAGGATACCAATGGTGAAAGTTTTGGTTGGTCTTGGTCATTTTTGGCCTAGGATACCAACCACGAAAGTTTTTGTTTTTCATGGACATTTTTGACCAAGGTTACTTTTATTGGCCACATCGGCTACGAATACCAATGGTGAAAGTTATGTTGGTGATTTGACATTTTGAGCAACCTCTGGCACCCCGCTCTGCCAAAGGCGAGTTCGCGTTCGCTGGAGGCAATCTCTGGCACCCCACTGTGCAAGCAGGAGTTCGCGCTCCGGGAGGCTGGAATGGGTTTGCAAGTACGAGTATACTCGTACACCGGTAGGCAAGCGTTGGCATGAAAGTACGAGTATCTCGTATCCCGGAATGGAATTTGTTAGAGTGCTACTAGAGAGTTATTAAAACGGACGAAGTGGTTAGAGCCTTTGTTTTGCTTTGCATTGGCTTGGCAACTTCAAGACATCAGGTCGTTTAGTTGGGAGACTGACCTGTGCTCCTGGAACATCTCTCATGGTTGACCCCTCAACTTGAAGGGATCTCTGTCGAATCGTGATCGACGGCACCTTACATTCGGACCATAACCAACCCGCAACCCTAAACTAGCATGATTTTTAGAGACCCTCTTAAAAATAGCTCTTCATTTTTCAAAAAAATTAAGCCAATGTACCGAAAGCCGCAGGTCGTCAAAACAATTCTTTCTCTTTGAAAATATCTGAACGTGAGGAAATGCCGTTTGGCTAAACTTTTANTGGAAATTCTTCGAAATTGGCAAACGTGTTATTAGTTAACGGTTCACAGCATACATTACATACGGATATAAAATCAAAACTTCTGCACTCTNTACGCTGCACAACTCATGGCCAATTGCCTCTGCTTATAGTTTAAACATTAGTCGATTTTATAAGGATTCATTCTTTTCATATTATGTCAAGTTGGCGTTTGCGACTTTTCATTATGTCAAGTTGACGTTTGTGACTTTTCACCTTGCCAGGCCGGTCCCAGACTGTCAGTTTTGTCAGTCTTTCCAAATGCTTTTGTTTACATGTTGCGGCTTTCCTTGGGGTTGCGGTTTATAAAAAAAGGTTTCTGTATAGGCCTTTGGTGCAGTGATAAACAGTGTTTTTATGGTATTTTGATAGACTGAAACGATCTGTCAAATTTGTCCAAAGGTCTCTCTAAATACAATATAACCTCACTGTTTAACCAACACCAACATTCACTAAAGTCTCGCTTTACGACCATCTCGGTATTTAGATGAGATAGCTGTGGTCTCTTAAAATGTCTTAGTGGTTAGCAAGGTTAAAGCTTTAACAAACCTTGTTACTAGGAGATGTTAACTCCAAAATTTAGCTCGCCACTCCCATGTTTCCTCCGAAATTCACGATTTATGTGAAGAATATTTCTATTTTACTTTGTTTTGTGAGATAATTCCCCCAGCAGCACAACTTGCCCCCCAAATGAAAATGTCTGGCTGTTTCCCCGACATTTTGCAACGTGTGATCTACCGGACAAATCGAGTTTTAAAAAACAATTTTTACGTTGGCATGCCACTCTGTACCAGCTACCTCCAAACTGCTAGAAACACAAAAAAGCATTGTGAAAACCAACATATACCTGCAGCACAGCTCTTGAAGGCTCACTCCAAGCGTCGCAGTTGAAGTGCTTGATGGCGCTTTCACTGTAAGTCGCAGAAGTCGAGTTATACTCCGGAAAGGTTTGAACAACTGCAAGGTTTAGGTTGCCCGAGCGCCTTTCAATTTCAACTGCATCGAACCCAGACCCATCAGGACTTGTGGTCGTCATTGTGCTGAGCTGATGTGTCGTTGCTTTTCACGGATGTTGCTCCACGTTAATGACCCAGCATACCAGGTTACGAAACGCTGTAGACATTTTTTCTTAAAAAACAAACTATAAGATTAAGATTTTTGCTAAACCGCAACTATGAAGATCTGCAAGAATGCAATTTGCATTACATTGTGATTTGCAAAACTTTCAGAGGATTTTCCAGCTTTTATCCTTCTCAGCGATTTCTAGCCACAGACAGGCACCAGCACCAACTTCTTTGACCGCATTCACCTACATAGTGCAACACTTTGTAACGCAGCTTACCAAAGATTGCGTGTTGGTGCCTCGTCCCGACATGCAACGTAAACAATGCATGATGCGCTACCAGATTTGGGGTTTCCGTCAACAGCAGGAAGGTAAGTCTCATTCATTACAGCACGTTGCATGTGATGACGCAAAGCGCATCTGGCGTATAGAAACGAATACCTTCTACGGGCTCTTAAAGCAGGTGTTGTATTTGCAACGAAAGTAAGCTTCCGTTTCTTGGGTTCTACAGACATTTATTTGATGCCCTGTTGTAATTTTCACAAAATTGCAAACTTTGAAAAGATATTCAAGAGTTCAGGTCTAGTGATGCCAAAGAGTCAAAACTGCTTCTGAGGGAAAGAATTGTACTACATACGGCTTTCATGAACTCTCGGTTGTCTTACCAAGTTCAGCTTTTAGTTAGAGACGTGATTCGCTAGAAGCTAGATGAACGTTTGATCAGCATATGAGATTTGTGGCCATACCTTTTCCTGGCCATACCTTTTAACGTGACCAAATAGCCAAAACATCATGAATAAATCTACGACTCAGAAGCAGCCTAAGGTGTGGATGCTGAATGCATTCACCCTAGTGAATATCATACTTGTTTCATATTCTCAAGCCAAAGGTGTGGACCATTTGTACCGCAACAGAAGAGCGCTTCTAGAAAAAAGATGGCATCAAAACTTTTAAATCGGTCTTGGGAAGTTTGAAGAAACAAAATGTTTCTTGGCAGAGATTATTATATTACAGAGATGCGCTATAACTTTACCTAGGCCAGTGGTTCCCAAGCGGGGTGCCGAGGTGCCCCAGGGTGCCATTTACAGTGCCCAGGGGTGCCGCGGGCTAATACGCTTTTTTAACATATCATTAAAAATACATTTTCAAACTGTCATCAAACCTCAAAGCAAATTGGTTTCGCCACTGGGTCCCGCAAATTACGATTCTTTTCTGTAGGGTGCTTCAAGTCTAAAAAGGTTGGGAACCACTGATCTAGGCCTGCAACCAGAGTGAAACGATGCGCCAAAATTGTGAGCTTTTTCGGTTAGTATTCGGTGATTAATAGAATTGTTTCTTATTTTGAGAACGTTTTACCAAACCCGGCACACTGGACTACAGTTGTGTCCTTCGCTCTAAGAAGTGACTGATTCTGTGAAGAACAGCTGATCAAATGCTGAGGGTGGTGTGTATACTGCATATCCTGCAGGATCCATAATGAGGCTAAAATCCCAGAGACTTCCACTTACCTGAGCATAACCCTTCGAATTTCAACAGCCGACAGAAAGAAAGTTTCTGAGGACTAAGAACAACTACTGTACATTCGGGGAGTGAAAAACCTGATGTGCAACTTCCGCGAAGAATTTGTTTTGCGTTTCTCTTTGGCAAGAAAAACAGCAACGTTTGGAAATTCATAACTTGCAGCACGTGGAAAAAAACACAAGCACATCATGCTGCCATCCCGAATGTTTTTAGATCTTGAAAGATGTTAAATTGTCGAAATTAACATTTTTGCCTGAAACCAAACCAATTAGTCTATAGGGTTGATCCACAGCTGAGCTCCAACCAAGTGTCACGCCTGAAACCAAAAACGCTGCTTTGTAGAAAGATGCCAAACGGGATCGCAAAAGAAGCAAAGGGTTTCACACTAGTTTTCTATCACATTATTCGGAAAAAACTGCAATTCCATTACCACCGTAACCACAACCGCAGTAGACTAGAAAACAACACAATTAGTTTCAAAATGCGGCAAAAGCTTATAATCTTCCCGTATGTTGGCCTGCCTATTTTAAAAGTAAACGTAAGAACGCATGTGCTACCTTCTTATATCCAGTGCGAAATCTTGTAAGGAAGTAAGTTACGGTAAGAGCTGGATCGTCGTAAATCGAACTCAGCTCTCACTCCGAGCAAACTACGGTAATTTCTACGCAACTGCAAGCTTGTTTTGATACAAGCATTGAACTTCGGGTCTTACCAACCAAAAATTGTTTGACAAATTCAAAACCAAATGGCACAATGAAGGTTTGCTGTTGAAGTGTTGACACCTCATTACAGCATCACTCAATTCTGTTTTATTATCTCAACTTCTGTATGGCATCACGTCCTGCTATTTTATTTATTTGCAGCTGGTGGTCCGATTGCAAATATCGTATTTGTTGACAACAACACAATTATTTGGAACACTATACCAGCCACGATTTTCCAAACAACTTTACACTCTCGTCTTTTAGTACAATCATTCGAAATTTAAATTTATGAAAAGGGAAGTACGAATACACCCGAGGAAAGGTCAAGTCATGTTTGCGAGGTCAATCTCCCCTTCATGCTGGTGATGGGAAAGCTCACTGCATTTGCAGCTTTTGTGACTCGCGGGAAATTTCCTCGTGCCGATTGTTTCCTATGAGACCACATAACCTATAGAATAGAAGCATTTTCTCTCCCACTTTACTTTTTGTTATGATTGGGTCGAACGACTGGTAAAAGGCCTCCCCTCAAATCCTCAGTATCTAAACCCATATTATAAAAGTTCTGTCAAATTTATTTCCTGCTGCAGGCTTTTCTTCACTAGTGTCTGTCACTCACTGCATGAGTTTCTTCTGCGTCATGGTACCATTGTGTTTGGTTTCGCGGGCCATTTTCTCTAAAGTTCCAAGGGCCATTGCTTTCATTTCCATGGGCCACGGTTTACGCGTCAAGGTCCAAAGTGTGCACGTTTGTGCACGCACCAGAATTTTGGAAAAGCGTGCACATCGAAATCGAAGTGCGCGAGCGAATGAGTGTGCTGTGAAAAAATCTACAAACGGAAATATAACAAGTTATGTTTCACACTAAAGTCTGAGTTAAATTTCAAGCTTTCCTGGCACTGATTTTTGCGAAGGCTGTCAATCTGGACTCAGCTCAAAAAGTGTTAGATCAATTTGGTGGATCGTTGGCCTACCATACAGCACAGAACTACAAATAATGAGAACTTTGCCACATGAATGCATCACCTTGTGTACGGTGCAATTGCAGTAAAACATTGATGCTTTGCGTTATTACTATTTTGCCTAAATACCTGCGGTAGAAATTAGTTACTTTACATGGGCGCNCTATCGCTGCAAGNAAGCATAAATGGCCACGAGATGTTTTAAATTCTATTAGTTTACAACAGTGATCACAACTTTAGCACAGAGGTGGTTAAAGCGCGCGAGGTTCAATCTCACAGAATACTATAAGCAATTTCCTGATTTCGGAGTAGTTCTCAGTTTCCTAGTACAGCAAAAGATAGGTTGAAAATATCTCGCAGTATTATCCTCAATGCAACACTTACAAAGAAAAGCTATATAAGTATAAGCATTAGTTGACCAGGAAATGGGCACTTTGCCCATCTGAACTCCTTGCACTGATCCTTCACAAGCAAAACATGGCAGAGTCATAAATCGATATCGCAGCTGTTCTCTAGATTCAAGAGTGAAACTGAAAGTATTTGCAAACGTTAAAATCCCTGCTAGGTCCATCACTCTGAGCAATCAAAACGATTTAGAAATGCTGCATTGCTCTCCTGCCTTTTCAAATAGGTTGAGGGTTCTTTAGCGTTGTTGCATTTAGGGGCACAGGGATAGGATTAATTGCCTTGTAAGTACAATGCACAACGTGCTAACGCCAACCAAGCTAAAATAATTATAAGCGCGGAGTTAGTATTTTTTCCGAACGACAGGCTTTCTAGCTCGACTCAGTCAGCAAATCTGCGCCCTACCCTAGAAAGCCAGTGAAATTATATGTGAAGCCTGATCTCCAGAAAAGAAACGTGGCGTTGTACACGCAATGCACATAAAAGAGTGAAAAAGCAGATGCTCAGGAAGGAACTTAATTAAAAAATTTATTCCGACACAATGACGCCAAAAGACGCAGGTAATGGAATTTATCCGTTAGCGATTGATCATAGCAATCGCGTTTTAGGTAGTTCGTGTGCACGATGCAAGTGTTGCGTCAATGCAAATGCTTACTGTTTGTAATTACCAGGCCAGTTCTAGAGGTCGCTCGGAGTGGGGTGTCGTAACAAGCCTTACCAATTTTGTCATTATCGTGAAACGTTGGAGACAATGCATGTTGCTGTGAATGGCTGAAAAAGTTCTGTGACAGAATAACGCAATTTTGTTAGTTTCGACAAATTAATAACGCCGGTGTTGCCAGGCGGGAGCACGGAGGTGTCATACCTTCCCCGTTTCAGGGGCAAAATGTGCCAAAGTGCGAAAAAACGGAGAGGTTTTCGTACGCGTCTGCTAAGCGCCGACATGTTTCGTGTTTTGGTGAAACCCGCGTTCGGGAAGGGATCGGTGGACCTTTCTTTTTGCTCTTCACTTTTTTCAATGACACAAATGAAAGTTTTGTGAAATTTTAGCAGATTGAACAAGTAACGCATGTTCCTAACTTTTGTGCACACGGCCCAGTAAAACTCTTGGCTTCGCTGTGGTTCAGATCTGCACAAGCGCATAATCTTGCGCACGGGAAGAGCCTAAACTTTAAAGGAAGCACTGCCCCTTGCTACAGGAAGTAATCACCGAGCGTCGAGCGACCAGCTAAAGTTGTTTTCCACACTAACTTATTCCCAGCTAGATCAGGCGCTCAAAGAACTCCGTTGCTTTTCACGCTGCCATCCTCATCGAACCTTAACGCGTTTAAGCTTTTACCCATTAGAAATCTACTGTTATGTGCCTAGTTTAAGGTCTTACGCAATACCCGAGTTTTTCGCACTTTAGTGTACGTGTGCGTGAAAATATTTATGGTTTGCATCTGGCTTCGAAAAGCGAGTACTTTGTTTGCAAAATTTCCATCATACTAGAAAAGCACTCGTGAGTAGCATTAGTAAGCTTAGGAAACGTTAAATTATATGGAAAGCTATACAAATCAACAAATTCCTTCATGATAAGTGACGCGCATNTAAAAATATGTTACCTTGTNAAAAAACACGATATTTCATAAAGAAGAAAAATGTAACACTGATACATCTAAGTAATCCTACACAGGCTGTGCTGTAGTGTCATACAAACTTATTTATTAATGTTTGTATTTCCAACAATAATTTAATTTCGCACATGAGGTTACATCAAGCGGAACAATCTATTAACTCTGATGAAGTACGTTTGCCTGATATACGTGTCTGTTTCGGAGAGAGTGTACAAACATCTCAACGACAAACAAAATCAAGTGGTTCACAAAGAAACAAATATCAGGAGAAAACCATTTAATAAGATGGGAGACACCGTTAGGATGAATACGTTTGACTGTCGTGCAAAGAGTTGGTAGTGATGGAATGTGATGCTCACCAGTACAGTCCTCAAAATTATTTGAAAAACACCGAATTTTAGGTGATTTAAGAAAGTATAGATGTGATACAGAGGGGTGAAAGCTATTGCTTCTAAAGTGGTTTGAATGACATACGGGGATACCGAAATTTCAAAAGCGGTTGGGTGCAAATATTTATTGCAAAGATTTTTTACCTGCAGATACCATTACCTATTACACAAGGGAAAATGCAATAAATACAGCAAGTATGGCTCAAACCAATAGTACTTGACAATCTGCTGTTTGGAATGATCTGGCCAACAACTTTAATCAAGGTTCGTTCAAATGATGCTGCTGCCATGTAAGTTGTACACTTTTTTCGAACTTATGGTTCTGACTGTGAGCAGGCAGCTACTGCTTCGTACTGTACTCAATGGGTTCGGAAAGAGTTTGTGGTTACTAATGCCAGACCAAACATGTTCAATAATCGGTAGTTAATTTGTATAAATAAAATATAGAAAAGTTTTAAGACCATTTGAAAAAAAACTTTTGTGCTACTCTGCAACTTTTCTGAGAAAAATATATAGGCCTACAAGCATCTTTCTACGAAATTTATTAGCAAACTGGTTGTCGAAACGAAGTCAAAAAGGAAGACTCACAAAAAAGTTAACTCAATAAAGAAAGAGGAGCGAAACGTTTTGTTGGTCTTATGGACCACTACGCCATAAGATTGTTTAACCTTGCTAATTTTCTCGTAAATATATACAGTACTATAACAGTCTGGACTTCTTNGCCTATATGACTTTGGCCTCACTCTTGCATTCTGTAACTACTACATCCGTACGTCAANACACCCCATTAGTAACGTGAGATCAGCCACTTTTAAGTTCAACTAAGCATNGTATCGCCACACAGGTACTTAATTTAGGTATCTTCCAACGGGTAAGTTGTCAGTAGTCCTAACAACAGAGACACTAAAGCAATATAACATCTATGAAACAGACAAAATTTTCCTTAATGATCATTCCTTATATAACAGGAACCATTTGTAAATAAAAATTTCCAAATCTATTTGGAGATTCTGGTTTTCTTGAAATATAAGGTAGTGTAAAAAGATATTTTGCCACTAGCTCCCTTTAGTGAAAGGCTTTTCCTGCATAACTATTTCAAGAAAATATTGGTGTTATGCAAAATGTTCAAAAACTGTCTTTAAAAGACGCTTCGATGTTAATTTTGTCTAAAAACAATGTTGAAAGTAGA
>JGI24159J19872_10014226_pt1 | contig 10300 bp, 3 predicted proteins | sample Ectturendosymbi4_FD_19872 | JGI IMG/M metagenome (IMG submission 19872) | reverse complement strand
TTTTTTTTCCAGGGAAAAACAAAGTAGTATGTCAATTTAGCAACTGTGGAATGTCGGATCATCATTAAAATTAACTGTCAACCAACCCCTCACCACTTTGGCATTTGTTCGAAAGTAGATGGGATCAGTAATTTGCAAAATCTTTTTTCAGGCAGTGATACGCAGTTGGATGGGCGAAAACTTTCGTAAATAGCACTATTTCAAACAAATCGACATTTTGAATGAGTGGCTATATGTAGTCAAACGATTTTACCATATCTGTAAAATTCATGACTGAACTACGTTTAGCCAAGATCACAGGTGCAAGATATTATATATGAATGTCTGAACCGCATCTGCCGCGCTTCGGTAATCTACAAATTTTACGAACATTTAAAAGTTGCACCTAAGTGTTTTATCCATTTTTGTCATCAAAGGCAGGCCCGCACCCACGGGGGTGAATTCGGGGACAGTGATTTTGGGGGGCACAAACCCCCCAAGTTTGTTTGTGCCCCACAAAATTTTGTGTGGCCAGAAAAATTTGCTTCAGACATATGAAAACAAAATTTGCCCCCTTAAAATGTATTTTGCCCCCAAACCTTAAAACCTGGCTACGGGCCTGATCAGAGAAGTAATTATCGTTTTGTGAATATGCGCTGTGAGCACAAAGCTTCCACAAACTTCACAGCATTCTTACAAACTCGTCTTCATTTCAGTTTCAAAACAGAATTAGGCGTTTACCTTTGACGGCTCCGCTAAGTTGCTATCACTATTTTACTTTGCTGCCATGAACATTTACGAAAAAGAAAGTGAAAATCCATCCATTTTTGTTGCTAATATCACTTTATTTTGAAACAAGTGCATACGTAACAACTTCTTTGAAAGTATGAGGATGTATCATATTCTTACATCCCTCGAGGGCTTTCACCAGTAGTGCAACTGACGGGGAGGCAAGGGGACGAGCCGCCCCCCCTGGCAAACCAAATGTAAAAACTGGGCCCCTTTAGTTTACATTTTGATATTTCATATTCTTTACTTTGTTGTTTTTTGCGTTTTTCGGGGTGTTTTCTTTTTTTATGAAGTATGGACATCCACGACATCCAGAGATTTACTATCATTTCTTAACTTTTTTCTGAGTTTTGGCTAGTGTTCCTCTTACTGTGACCAGTGGCCCCAATTCAGCTAAGCTTTGCCCCCCTGACTCAAACCTCTAGTTATGCCACTAGCTTTCACACACCTTCATATAACACTTCGTTTTCTACTAAACGAAATTTCCTCTCCCGATTGCTATCCCAATGGCCCACAGTCTTTTGTGGCCTTCCGCACTCACAACGCTGCATGAACAGCCTGGTAGTGGTCATAGCCGCAGCAACAGAACGTCAAACATTATATGTCGTTTTTGTGTTGGCACCAGTAACACTGACGTGTTAGCACAATTTGGTGCCAATGTTGGGTGACTTCAACACATCTGTTAAGACTGCAGACACTGGAAAGAGAATTTCTGACTTGCAGTGGTTGAATGCCTTGAGCACCATTGGTTTAAATTAAACAAAATCTGCAAAATTACCAACACGAGGGGAAAGAAGGCCCCCATCTCGCTTCTCAGTTCACTCGGACAGTCTTTGTTCGATGAATTCGCCGTTCGGGTTCAATCGGATCAGTTCGGCTTGACTGCGTCACTTCTTTGCAGGAACCGAGTTTCAGCGATAGACGTGGGTATATGTCCCCCCAACTTTTAGACAAGGGGGAAAACAACGTTATTTTAATAATTTGTGATAAAAAAAACAATGCAGTTATACAAATGCCGTGGTTACATCACTGGTGAAAACCCCAGCATAAAGCCGTGGAAGAAATAAGAAAAATTATGGACATTATCACTGGATTACCTGCAGACACAGCGCAGAGATTTACTGTGTAAACGGAATTATCATGATGCAAGGTGGCGTGTGTTTGGTAAAATTTGAATGCTATCCCAATGTACATGAGAAACAAGAAACAATGGTATGATTTAGGCGTACTTTTGGTCGTTGTAGGGCACAGCCATGCTAGTTAATGGAACAGAGATACATTCTTACTGTACCTAGTAATAATAAATGATCCCCAATATATATCATTGGGCCATTATTCACAAAATATATGATTTCCATAATTTGCCATTTTACGAAAAGGTCGTACTACGGCTGAGTGGACATGGTGACGTCATCGAAACGCAAACAGCAATATACTTGTGTGCATATCACACAGAGTTTGTCCCTCAAAAGTTCGCCCCTGCTTCTCTTGTTAGTTGTTGATTAGCTTAGATTTACCTCTGTGCTTCGATCTTGGCATGCTTTTGCTTCTTTGTCAATGCTTTTGCGGGGACCGACTGCTACAATTTGTTTCTTTGTGCGAGAGCGTGACACTGATCACTGTTTCGTGAATTAAACTTCAGGCTTGCCCTTTTTGCCAAAAATCACTCAAGAAGGCTATAGTCAGTCTTTTTCCTGCGTAAGTCACAAATCAACCTCACAGTTCTGTCTGGTGCTTATAAGCTTTCTCCTAACGGTAATTTCAGCTTCAATTGGAAATTTTGATACCGATTTCTCAGGTGATAGTGTATATTTTTAAACTTTAAAAATGTTTTTCATACTGATTTTTCTGTTCATGCTGACTGAAGTGCAACGAGGGGAAGATATGCACAACACATACTGTAGGTTAGCAACTTTCGTTCCAAACCACAATGGAAAGATAATTTCGTAAATAAGTTATTCGGAAAAACCAGCTTGATATTCACTCACTGTAAAAGGCAATTAACTTTTTGCAGCAGCTAAAATCGTATTCACGTCAAGCAATAAAGATTTATTATATAAGACAGGGTTGGCTGTAATTTACCCAACTGCAATCGATCAAGAGATGGACAGCTAAATCAATAGGTCGCTTCGGCGTTCGTGTTTTGGATCCGATCTCCAGCAACAAGAAAGCTCTGAGATAGACAAGTTGTGTAGACTATTAGGGTGCTTTGTGCGGACTGTAGTCAATTGGTGAGGTTGAACCTTATTAAAATTCACTTTAATAGCATGAGAAAGGTTAAGTTTAACCTCCCTTTGAAGTTGAAACCTTGCTTCCTCGTTCTTGGTGGGTGCCAGCGACACTGGGCACTCTCAGTAATACAACAACCACATCGACGATGGCAACATGTTTCTGTCTTTCCTGGCAAAAGTTGGAAGCCCCCAAAATAAACAACAGCAATAGGAATCAAATAGGGAATCATTCTACGACATCACGTACTAGATGCTTGAAAATACAAGTTGAAAAAGTCGTTTGCAATCAGGCGCGTAATGTCTGTAATGTTCGCAGAGCCCTAAAGTAGCTCCAGTATATTGAGCATTGTGCCCGTAACAGAGCTCGCTATTTCACTAAGAATACTCTTGCATAGTAACAAGAATTTCTCTTTCTGTTTTGTTTCTTTTCACTCTTGCAAACTGATACAAATTTTTGCTTTATATTTTTTTGTTTTTTCCACTGGATGTATATGTATTGTGGGAAATTAACATCAATAAATTGCTAAAACGTAATCTTTGGAAACCTTTTCGTGGTATTCGCACAAACAAGCAAACGTACTGTTACTTCAGTCTTAATGACCGGGGCAGAAGTAATTCATTGCATTCAAGCTTAACTTTTAACACAGTTACCTGTAAGCAGCCACACTGATAAAATATTGAAGGCAATCAACAAGTTTTTCTTCGCCATTGCTGAATATTCAGAAAATATCGCTTCTAACAGACAACTTCAGCACTTCAAAATATTGTGTTTTAGAACTATTAGAGGAACAAAAATACATTTTAATAGAAAAAAAATTAAGAACTGCAAATTCCAGATAATGTTACGCATTGTTTCGACAACTTCATCTCTTAATTCAGAAAATATCTCACAGCAACAGATCACACTGTGGATAAATCTCTGACTGTAGTATCACTCAAGACAGAATCGCCACACCACAACAACTGTCATTTTAGGAAATTTTTGCGCTATACCCTGCCACGAAAAAATCTGCCATAATTATCATCGCGACTGTACTGAGAAAAAAACGCTATGATAACCAAAACCACTAGTCAAACAACAGGTAAGATCACTACAATGCAAAAATCGCCAAGAGAGCTAATGTTAGCAACCTTAGCTATCTCAACGATCTTAGGTATCTTAGTATTTTTAGCATTCTAAACTATCTTGGAGAACTTAGTTATATTAGCATTCTCAATCATCGCACTAATTGTAGGCATTTACGGTTTAAACAGAAGTTGACAGACGCACCGAGCCCTTTCAAGAAAGTGATTGCGTTGCGTTTTGAATAAACTTTAGAAACCGGTATATTTGGTCTACAATGATTTACTGTCACTAAAAAGTAATGACTTCGTTGAATTCTGCACAGCCTGTACAAATAATTCAACATGTTGCCCTTGGAGAAGGTTCTATGTGTCCAATGACGACACCACATTTAAGGCATTTTCTCGATTTAATAATTGCTCTTCGCATGACCATTCAGGAAAGTGAAAGTTGTTCAAAAAAAATATTTTTTAAAAATCATACAGGTTTTTTATCCACTGCATTATGGTCGGGACCAAGAACGTCGGAACGCAAAGTCGCTCCGGGTGCAGTGCCAAGCAAACAAATTCACACTCATACAATCAATCAAAAAAACTTGCAGCAGAGAAAATGAGGTTCATAACCGGTATCAATGCACATTGCAACAAAGCATGTGAATTGTAGTTTCAGGCGTCGAAGGAGGAAAATGGGAAACTCGATAGCCCTGTATTAGATTTTGTGCTCTATTTCATTGCGCTTCTGACTCAATTCGTTGTCCTTTAAAGTGTATTTAGGATGCCACCACAACCTAATGCCATGCCAAGGAAACTTCTGAGACAGATGAGGTATGTTGTACTCGTGTTAGATGTCTTATTTTCAAGTTGCGCAAAGGTTTTACTAACCCCAGTGCGTTTACTTCATTCGTAGAGACTTCTACGATCGACATAGTCCCACCAGTTGATCAATTCAGCTGCGAACAGGTTTTAGCATTTGCTGATCCATTGGTTCAGTGTCTGGACATTCAGTCGCGTGCCAAATAACACCTACCCTGTAATGTGTTACACCTCACCACTTTTGCATCATTGTGTTCCTTGACTAGCTCAAATGATATGGCCCATGAATCTGAGCCAAACACGTAGGTAAATACGCATAAATAATCTCCTATTTCGTTGACTCGCATCTTAAAAAGGTTTATGATGTCAATGCCTTACAGTACAGGTTTAGATCGTAAGTTTTGCCTGTTCAGCAAGAGCGTGTAAACCTTTGAATAACAATTAAACTGGTTTCTGTTACAAACATGACAATAAACTTTTGAGTCTCGCAGTCAGTATTGACAGATAAAAGATAGCGCAGCGGGTTTAAATTCAGGTCGAAAAAAGATAAAGCGGAATTTTTGTTTTTTCAAGTAACCAAATCTGTTCTCTGGTATCATTCTTCGCAACGAAAAATGTAGCATGTTTATATTTAGTTTTGCATCAAGCACGAAGCTGTGCAGTTGTTTTGTCAGTAACACTACAAATAAGTTGCAGTTTACACGGTGTTTTTGCAACAAACACGGGCATTACAGCATTTCATAAACACAAATTATTATACATCAGAATGCACAGAAAACATTTCCGATCTCATTCCAAAACTTCATTAAAATTTAAAAAAATATCTGCACTGCAGCAATACAACGAAAAAGCATCTGAATGTATATCCATTGCTTGCTTATCCTTTCTTGAATGCTATGAAAGTAAGTTTTGCCAATGGTTTCTTATCGAATGCAACAGGCAGACTCGACTGTAAACATATGACTAGTTACTGCACTACGCGTGTTGTCAGGAAACTTTCAACACCTCGTCAGTTGGGTGCCAGCCAACCGCGTGATATTGTCNATGCGTTATCTTGCTGTGTCTTGCCCTGCGTATTCAACTTCCAGAAACGCTGCATGCAACTCAATAAGCTATTACACGACATTGTCTGACGAAAGTGAAAGCATGATGAACCCGTAACATACAACAAGAAAAGCGGTGGATAAAAATAAACACAAAACATTTTGTGTTTTTGGGAAAAACAAGCATTTTTCGATGGAATGAAATGAAATGTGGGGAAGCAAGCATGCGATAAAACATTTTCCTCCGTGGTAGGCTAGTCTACGCCATGGCAAGCAGATGTTCACACGTGAATTCAATACCAAAATCATGTCGAAGTGGGACTATCTTTTTCACAAATAGACCGCTTTCGAAGAGGTTCTGATCCAGCCTATTACACACACACTTTGCGTTTTGCTGGCACTTTTTAATCAGTTTTTGCGTTGAAAGGAAAAATTTTCTGCTAGATGGCTTCCATGGCCGTAGGCTATCCAGTGTTTATAAATAAATTTTTAATAACAAGACTTTTACTTCCTGGAAATTACAAATATTAGCTGAAAAGAGGGCGATAAGCCATTTTGAGAACGTTCTGACTAACTCTTTCCTAATTTCATCACATCTTCTTCAAACTAACCCTTAATTACATAAATGTCGATGATTTACGCTTCAGTTCAACGTTTCGTCGCGTTCAATAGCTCTAACCTGCAGTTGGAGACTAGTAAGACTCTGCCTTTAATGTCCCGCGAGACGTTCTGAGATACTGTCAGCGCAAGACTGCGGTTATTCTCTAAGGACATTTGCAATCAAGTAAGAAGCTATTTGTGTCAAGTGGTTCTTTGGCTACATCCCAACAAAATGCGAAGTATTTATCCGCAACAGAAGATTTTGCACAAAATATGTAGCAAAAGCTAATCAGACAAAACTTGTCTAACTTTTCACATAAAATGCGCTACGGCCGAATCACAAAAATGCATGAATAAACCATTACCATATCGTTGGAGTATTCGAATTCTCGTCTTGAGACCGAGACTTGCCGCCTTCGAGAACAGGGCTCCCATTCTGTAATTTCTAAAAAACCCAGATTGTTCATGAAAAAAAAACTTTTGTCTACCAAAAAAAAACAGAAGTGCAAAAAAACATATGAAAGCAAATACAGAGGTAAAACGATGATTAAAATACAGATTTGCTTATAGTTCCTCTTTTACTAAATTTTTGTCTACAGCGTTAACATTAACATTCAGATCACTTTTCTCTGTTGCTCAAGACATTTTATTTAACTCATGATGCTCATGACATACTCCTTTTTTGAGATCTCTCATGTTTCAGGTTTAGATGTACAATAGCCGTTTTGCTGCAGGCTTCTTGAAATGCTTGTTTTGCTTTTTCCTCAGTCTTAATTTTAGTGAGTTTATTTTTGTTTTAACATGATTAACAAAAATGTTCGTAACATGATTAAGTGATGCAGTAAATTGCGGCAATCTGCAAATCTTGTCAATTAAATCATAAAGTATTCCAAACACCTATTTATCTAAGCCATCTTATAATCTTTGAAGCATGCTATGCAGATAATACCAGAAATCAGGGATATAGGCCTATAGATTTATGGACAAGGACACATGTTTAAACTACTGTCTACTGATATAGCCTCCAGCTTATTTTCCTTGCTGAGATATTTTGGTCATTTGTCTCCTATTAGTGTTAAATTTTTCCGCAACAGCACTCACTAGTATATATTTTCAGACATTATGACCGAATTGACTTAATTTTTTTTGTCATTTAAAAAAATTTCAGTCTGTGATAGTAAAATGACCGAAAATAACTTAGCCTCCAGCTCATCTTCAGGCACAAAATGGGGAAAATGTAGGCCCACATTTAGTATTGAACTTGGATCTTGTGAGGTCTGGAGCTGCAAAGGAATCTAAAACCCGTGATCTGGCAGCAAATCCTTACTCCAATGCAAATTGATTTTTAATTTGCATGAATAGCATAGGGAAGAGGCTGGCAACCTTTTTCGGTTTGCGTGCCGAAATCGGCTAAAGCAATGACAAAAGTCTTCCGCGTGCCAACCAAATTTGTGAGAACATAGTACTTGACATCATGGGCGCAATTTTGTTGTAAAATGTGGGGGGACAGCTTGGTGTGAAACCAATATAGTTATCGGATCGATGCAGAAGTGACGTTTTATATATAAAGATTCCCTATCTTATTTCTGGAGGTGTTTTGAGAGCAACACTAATCACGCTTTGCTTTGTCCTTGCAGATGATTTACATATTAATATACTTAAATTTGTTGCTGGACGTGGTACTGTAGTCCAGCCTGCTTCCAATAATATCTTATTTGGATGCAAACAAGCACAGCAGGGTAGTAGAACACATCAATTGGGTTTTATCAGAGCTGTCAGTTGGAGTGCACAAAATACTGAATCTCATTGGTAGCACGAGCATATCACTCTTACAGTAGAACACGTCAGTTTTCATGCGTTTTATAAGCGTGGGTTACAGCGCGATTTGATATCTTGTTCAAGTCGCTTAACGTTACAAAGACGATAATTATTTTTTTTGCACATTTCCGTTTTTTGAAAAAGCTGCAAACCTTTTTGATGTTACTGGGCATCATGCATGCAGCCCTATCCCTAACAAAATCTACATTGATATCCTCTTACCAGCAGCAAAAACATTTAGCCTAAAATTAGCGTAGCCTACATCACGAAATGATCTCAATCTATTTTTCCTGTTGGTGGGTGGAGGAGGTATCCTTTCAAGCTCCCCTTGTTGACCATTGCATACATACCCACGCTGAGTTGTAAAAGGGCCTCATTTTGAAGCTTGAACCCAGCCCGAACACGGCTGGAGCCCGACATTTATGTTTGAAGCAGCCCGATTTAGGCCCGAAAGCCAAATTTATCGAGGGGGTAAAGATATGCGCAACTGCGGAGTAACAAAAAACGCTGTGTGCAGGTGGAGTTGAAGGTACACGGTTTGTAACACCGAAAATGGCAACCACCTGGACCAAAATATTGGCATAGTGTGGCACAAACGTAGGATGTTACTCAACGATAATACTGCGGAACATAATGTTTCTCAAGAGAAAAAGAAACTATCACGAAACTATCCACAATGGCGCTATAGGCGTAAAAGAAACTTTTTGGGATAGCGCAATAGACATGAAAAGCCGGCTTGTAGGCTTCTTAAAACAAGCCAAGAATCGCGTGGGTGATTTATCTTTTCGATGCAACGCGATCACGTGCTAATGTCCTCACCGCTGTCGCCTTCCCAAAAACAGTGTGAGAACAATCCCAGCAGAGAATAAGAGAAGGCAGCTGTGTTTGCAAACAGAATTAGCTGAAGAAAAATCACAATCACTTCACTCACGGAAGTTACAGCGTTGAGCACAACAAATCTACGTCACGAAAGAAAAAAATTGTTAGGCTACTCCTAATGTTATACAAAAGTTTTGTACGCAGACCCTAAATATTTTGACAAACCTAAGCCCGAGCCCGGTCCGACTTATAACTCTGCACCATGTGAAATCAAAGGTTTCATTATAAGAGTTCTTGCGTAACGACGCAAAAATATATTTGAGATTAAATCCAAATGCACAACGGTGAATTCGCAGAAAAGTAATAAGTTTAACCTTTAACACGAAAAGGATATCCAACAAAACTAGGTGTGATGTACTTGTCAGCAAATGTTTCGCACTTGGATGAAAACATTGCTGCATTCTGGGTTTGGTTAAACTCAAGTAAATCAGATGACTGTGGAACCAATGCATTCAGCACAAGAACAAAGTGTAAGAGTCAAGGAAAAAATATCTTTTGGATTTGTTGGTCATCACTGTAGCGACATCACAAAAAGTTTATCCTTATATCCGAAGTCAAGTCCCTATGTTTTGATCTATAGGTCAATATACAGCTAGGTAAATACTGCAGGTTACTTCAACGTTTTGACTGAAATCCTGTTCACTAATGGTTGAAAACAGTCTTTTGCAAAACTGCCCATCCCAAAACTAAGTCTCCACAGTAGTGCTGCTTTTTTGTCTTGGGCAAAAGCTTCGCAGAGATTTGCCTGAAAATCTAACTTTATACCATTATATTGACTTACATCGTTAAATTATACGCTGTCTGTTTCTGAATACGTGACAACCACCGTTACAGCAAAGCCCGTTGCATTTCTGCATGAAACAAATCATGGCTGTACTGTGGTCTCTCACGTGTGCAGCTGTAATATACTCCTACTGTTACAAGAAAATAACCTTTCTGATAGTATAAAACACAGAGCAAAATGTCAGACAGAAACAGTTAAACGTCTTTCACGGTCTCTAGAAACTTGAAAAATGCTAAAAATTATTTTATCGAAGCTAAAATTTATAAACTAACAGAATCAGTGATACCACACCAAACTCTGTT
>JGI24159J19872_10014223_pt1 | contig 10300 bp, 10 predicted proteins | sample Ectturendosymbi4_FD_19872 | JGI IMG/M metagenome (IMG submission 19872) | reverse complement strand
GTATTACACTTCTAAAACTGAACTCAACACGCTAACAGTTAAAATAACGGTGCAGTCATATCTTATCTGGAGACAGGCACTGAATGCTAACCGTGCTAGGTGCCAGCCTGGTACCTCGCGAACGAGACGTCTTCCTGTCCAGGTGGCCAACGGATTGGCTCGTTCAGGGTGCTGACTCAGCAAATCACGTTCAGAACCAGGCCACTCGTTATCCATATATGGTAACGAGACAATGCAAAACTGGCCATGTAAACGTAGTAATTGTGGCTCAAAGTTTTTTTGGATTCTTGGCTAAAATACGAATCTTTTAAAGCCCTTGATCGAGTTTCTAGCGTTTCTGGTTCAGAAAGACTGCAAAAAATCCCAAATATTTCAGGAAGTTCCTAGGTAATTTGGGGAATTTCCCAAATGGATATTCGGTCATTTTTGCCCTGACTTTTCAATCAGAAACGCTTGAATGTCAATCAAACCATCTTACGACTGGTACTATAGCCTAAAATCCATTTAAATCCATGAAAGCGTTGAGCCACGAAATCGGTTCGATATTTGAACTCGAACTCTCACAGGATGTTGACGTTATCACATGTTTAGACAATCTTGTCAAAACATGTCAAAACATTATGTGGTTATGTGACTATCGCCAAAAGGCCGACACCCACACTGAATTTTTTTTAATCCTAAACTACAAGACGTCCCCATCAATAGAGGGTTTGAACAGCTCTCTAGCTCAATCTGCTGGCGCGTTATGACCATACAGACTATGGGTGTAATCCACCCCAGGTTAGCGTTTTCTGGTGCAGAAAGTTTTACCAAATTTTTGTTTTTGGCCAATAATTATGGGTCCAGAAATGGTAGAAAGTGAATCAAGGGTTCCAAAGACGTGGAGTTTGGCCTAGTTACAAAAAAAACTTGAGACAAAAAATGGCTTATTCAATTGGCGCCTAGGGTCTGGTAAAGGTACACAAAAAAACGAAAACACCCCCACCTGTGATTTCCCATCAGATAATCCCAAACCAAAAATAAAACAAATTTTTTTCGATCTCAACTAGAAGACTTTCTGAATCCGCACAGGGTTTGAACAGCTCTCTAGCTCAATCAGCTGGCGAGTTATGGCCAAAAATGTCTAGACCACTACAGTGCTCTACGCAGGACTTAAAAGTGTCTTTGCGTGTTTATCTTCTATTTGGCTTTTTTAAGTGTTGATATGTCCTTTTTTTGCTTATGACTACGTAGCAACCGTAACCCCCTATCTTTTCCACGATGTCAAACATTTTTAGCAGTGATCCAAACATTTTCCAGATATTATGCTTTTACTTTCTTTTGTGGATATTTTCAGTAAATAATGTCGCAATAAAAACGAAAAGCTAGCCATCCAAGCATAGAATAGTATTTTTATAATAAGCCTAAATAAACTTTTTTTGCTGTTCGCCAGTCAGAAAGTGCAAAGCGCTAGCTGCAGTAACTGAAAATGTTCTTTCGATTCTGTTGTGCAGGAAGAACAGCATTCAACTGTAAGAATCTCAAAAGTATCGTCATATTCAGCAAACAGGTCAGTCAGCGGGCATCGGAAAATAAGACTTTCCAATCAGGAATTAAGCTGAAAGATTTTGACAAATCCCTACAAATGAATGTGTTTACTCTGAATGCTGACGTTTGCATAATATGTTGGATATGCTCTAAGCATCACACAGTAAACAACGACCAAGGAAAGACTAGTAATATTTACACTACCGAGCGTGCTAGCTCTCCACGCTCAAACCTGCTGGATGATCATCTCAGCTCTGATCAACAACGAAACACTAGTAGCCAGGAAAAAACGCAACGCATTTCAATATTTCATGCTGTTCATCAGGATCGCATTTCGAAATAAAATTAACACGGTAGTTGAGAGAGTACATCTGATTTACTGGGTTTTGAAAGAAAAGATAACGAGTCGAAAAATAGCTTCCTTGCAAAATGCAAATCTTGGTGGACTGCGTTGGCCACAATGATCGGCTTCGTGACCTCTGCCATACCAGTTCTGTGGCAGCAGCAAAAGTCTATTTTGCTCATCACGGAAGATTCGAGTGATCGCATTGTTTCTGATGTCAAGCAGAGCCCATGCTGGGATAGTATGGTCGACGAGACAACCAACATTGCTCCACTGCAGCAATAGATTACTTTTGTTCAGTAAATGAATGGAAAACAATGTCAGGCAAGAGTATTTTTGGATATTCGACGCATTGACGCTCATGCAGGAACTGCTGCTGCTAACCTGTTGCGACTTTGAAATGATGTTGCTGCCGATTACCATCTTGATGTCGACAAGCATGTGGCTGTTGCAACAGGCCTGCACAACATACGGCCCGTGGGCCACAGGTCTTTTCTTGCGACCCGCGAGATCATTTTCAGTTGCAGAAAATGTGCAAAAGCCCGACTTCGGATAATTACTTGTCCTTTCAGAATTACTTCTACACTGCAATAACATAGACTGTTGCGGCCCGCGGCGAATTTATGCTGGCCAATTTAGCCCTTCGAACTTTCTGGGTTGGGCAGGCCTGTGTCGCAACGATAGGCCGCCGAAATTCTCTCAGAAGTTGACTGGCCAAATCTCGATCACTTATTCCAGCGCGGTCCAACTACAGGCCCGCGGGTCACATGTGGCCCGTGGACAGAATTTTTAAGCCCCTCGAGTATTGATTGTGTGTATGTTGCAGTAGGCAATTTTAATTAGAACTAGCATAACATCTGTTAATAATAATGTGCAATATTAACGGCGTTAGACTAAGACTGTAGAGAGCTTCAAGAAAGTAGTCAGCAAAGATAGGTTTCCCAAACAGAAAGATTTCGCACTTTTGCCGGAATGCTTGTGCAGTTTGCTGCAAAATTGTCCCAGGTAAAACCCTTCGGGAAATATTTCCTGAACTTCACTGGCTTTGCTGCATTGAGCTGTCGATTCCATTTGCCACAGCCTGGCCAGAGAGGGGATTGTCAACTCTGTGCCGTGTTAAAACCAAACAACGAAACCGACGGCTGATATAACTCTGAATGCTCTGATAAATCTTTGAATGAACGATCCAGCGCAGCTTAAGGATGAGGGCGCGCTTGAGATTGCTTAGAATTGAATAAATGCAAAGAAAAGACGAATAGTGACAGAGCGAGCACTAAATATGGTAGAATCTGCGGATGACGAGCAAGAAACCTTTGCTTTTACTGATGAACACGAATTGTTTAATGATGTTGAAATTGAAAAATTTGTTGTAATGTTTGTAAATATAGTAGTACTAATTGTGCGCTGTGACTGCCAATACTGTAAATTTGAACGTTTAGCAACAAAAATGCGGCCTCACAAAACTTTTTGGCGTTTCCTTAAAACAAAACTTAAAATAAACCTTGACTATGACAATCACAAGACTAATCATGTTCATCAGTGCCGTAAATACGTAATCTTTGTAAATAAGAAAATTTTATTTGAAAGAAAAAATAGATTTTTTAACAAACTAAGCGGCACTGTTGCATTGATTTACCATCGCCCGGACTCAAAGTCTTTCTTCCAACTCTACATAAATGAATGAGGGGCAAAAATAGTTTAAAGCTGGTATTGATAAACGCTGGCTACCTGTTTCAGTCCTGGGATACTTGTAAGTTTGATTAAGCATGCAAGTTATTTCAGTAAACAGACGATGTAATGAAACATTTGCTTGATATGACTTTCAACTTTTAAAAGTATATATCGTGGTCTGTACAACCATACGCTACAAAAACAACTTCTCAACGCTTGCATGGTCACAGGAAATGCTGCATTTCCATCAGTGTAAAAAATTGTTGAATGGCTAGGAAGATTTCAGTACATTTTCTGGAAACGATACGAGTGGCTGAGATGGTTGTCGGACAATGAATTCTGGGCGAAACTAAGTGAGAACCTTTTGGAAAGCTTGACGCAAAAGCAGTTTACCTATGATGCAAAAACGCAGCTGTGATGTAACGTTACTTTACCATAACCAGCCTTTTTCCGCATAAAAATGTTCATAAAATTGCACGGTTTTGACGATTCTGTTCGACCAGCTCTGCACAACATATGGCCTGTGCGACGCATGCGGCTCGCGAAGACTTTTTTGAGGCCTGCGAGACCTTTCTCAATTGTAGAAAATGTAGCAAAAGCTCGACCTCGAAGAAGTAATTGTCGTTCCAGAATTTATGCCTTAATACAACGAAATTTCCACATCCAAATTACATAGACATTTGCAGCCCACGACAAATTTATGTTGATAATTTGACCCTTGGAGCTATCTGAATTGTGCAAGCCTGTGCTCGACGAAGGTGGCTGATGGACCATCGACCTAGCTCTTCTTTTAACCTTGAAAAGGCAATGCAGTATGTACATGTCATCACTACCGGCCTTTCCACAGTTAATGTCTGAAATATCTGCAAAGCGATTCCCACCAACATTAACACACTGTAATTTTACCAGTAGACGCAGAAAACATTGGTAACCTGGGTAAGAAAGACGCTTTGGACAAAGTTTGCTTTTTCACACACAGTGTCGGTCTATCAAAATGTATGTTACTGTAAATCAGCGGTTCCTCTGTAGATGGACATCCCAGACCTCTTAAGACTGAGTGATCAAAGATAAAAATCTGAAATTCAGCAAGCGCTTAATTGTGAGATAAAAATCTGAATTCAGAAGGAGGTTAATTGCACTATCTTGCCAAAAAAAAGAGATCTACGTGGTTCATAACCATCTGCAGGACAATGTTTTCACAACGATCCATTGACTAATTAACATCCACTGCTTTAGCAACACTTCAGCAGCACAGTTGATTTTGTGATGTGAAGAACTGCGGCAAGCCAATCTTCCACTCACCGAAGAGCTCGCAGAATTAACTGCGTTATTGTATCGCTGTAGTAAACCTTTGATGAATGTTGCTTTCAACAATCATAATTCCAATCCACACGTNANATGCAGCAAAGCATGTGATTGATTGTGCCTGTCTTGTTTGAAATTCANTCAAATTGTAACAATTCTTATTCAAGTACAATCATAAAAGATTTTTGATAGTTTACTGGTGCAGTCAAATTTGAACAAAAATGTGCTTGAATTTTTTCAAAATAAAAGTTTTGTCCTTTGTTGCGTGGAATCTGACAGTGCAACTTTTTTCAATGTTAAGCTTTAATGTGAAGCCTCAATTCATTCCAAAATTGAAAGCATCTGCACAAAAACTGAATTTAAGCTTTTTCAGACCTTCAAAAGCAGCCTAGGTTATTTTTCCCAGACAAAATAAAACCGAGTGGAACGTATAGCAACTATGATGAGCCTATGCTGATGCTGCCTTCGAACCTTACAAGCTGAGACCAAAGCAGACACACGGCAAGACATAAGCATAATATTTTGTTCACTTGTTATTGCAAAGACTAGGCCCCCAAAATAGAGTTGGTCACTGAAATAGACATCGCAATTTCCGTTGCTTCCGTTGCTTCACGACACCATTCCTACCTACGCTTCCTAGTGCTTAACGAAAACAACTAACTGCACGACACAATGCCTCACCTTCCAAAAGTACCTGATAATGTGTTTATAACATTACGGACACTTGTAAGGTTTGTTCGCAGGTTTGCACTATTGCAAAAAAAATTATTCTACAACTCAATCCATCCTTCGTTCACTGAACCATTGTTTTTCTGTTTTTCGTTAGTTTCGTTTAAACTGCATCAGTTTTTTTTAGGGCGGAACAGCATAAATATTTATATAAACCAATGAGTTGCCAGTGTTTTGTATCATGAACATCAACAATACTTTCAAACGCTTTATGAGACACTCTTATTGGATATCTTGGAAAATCGTCACATTTAATCAAGATAAAAAGACTTTTGTGCGCAGCCTGCTGCCATTACAAACGCGTGAAGAAACATTAACTCGAACCTTGGTCTGGGAAAAAATCAGTTGAAATGCCATATAAAATTGTAACGCTTTTCCAAATATTTCAAAGAGCATAGTTTTTACTGTAAATGAAAACAAAATGTTCTGCATATCGCAGCGCATTACGAAATATTTACATCATTCCTCGTATTTAAGAAGGAAGACATATTTGCTGGACAATTTAACGTAAATTGGTTATTAGCTAATGTAATATTCAATGATCAAATCGTTTGGTTCTGTCCAACGGTGCTTTCAAAACAATTAGGAAACATTTGAAGCCTCATTGCACAAATGCCACGGTAGGTTGATCAGGTAGATGATATCATTACATACAAAATTACGTGCGCCCAGAACTGTCACCTACGCAGACTATTTAAATCTGCCTGTTATGCTGCTTCTGAGTTGTTTAGACAAACTGCAATACAGCGATGGCCAGCGCAGGTTTGCACAAAAGGGTTCCAGAACTGACACGACTGCAATTAAGGCTCTGTGTTTGTTATAGGAAAATCTACTTGCAGCAAAGTTTGTGCCGTGGTAGATTTGTCCACCAAGCAGCACAGCAATAACACAAGAACATATTAACGTCTTACAGAAAACACGCTGATAGGTGTTTTCATCACACAACCTGACTAACGCTTTTATATTTCTCTTCACCATTACGTTCAATGTTTCGTTTGATGTCTATCTCATTGATGACCTTAAAATTAAGTGCACATGTAACAGTTTTCTCTCAAGAACAGGATGGCTTCTGTGAGTTTCTCCTTCACTGCAGCTCTTCACGCTGTCCTTATGACCCTTATTGCTGAGAAGTTTCAAACTGTCAATCCTGGGCGTCCACTATCCCAGCCGCATACCCTCGTTCTTCGACAGCTATTCGACGAGACATTCGCGCAGATAGTTTTTGCAGGTGTGACCAGCGCTGATGTGGCACAGTATTCTACTTCCATGTTAACACGTTGCCGGATATTTTTGCAGATACTGTATGAACTGCTCCGTCGTAACGTTGCGTGCTGTGTTTTTCTCCCGTCTCCTAACTTGGATCGCTGATAATTTATATTCATTACAGTGACACATAGTACAACAACTACTAAGGTGAGTGGGTGTATAATAATATGCAAATTGCGTTAACAAACGTCGTTAAAACGTTGCTTTACAAACGCAAATATGGTGTCATCAGGCCCGTACCAGCTTGGGACACCAGGGGGCGAAGAGTTATATGAGAGTGGCCAAAGCATTTTAAATTTTGCCGAATAGACTTAAACTCTTTCCAGTACATTCTTCCAGCGGGGGTGGGGAGCCGAATACGGGCCTGGGATGTCATAATATGCCGTTAACGAACAGCATATATTCAATAACGATTACCAAAATACGCCACTGCTCAATATGAGATTTTTGTTGGGGGCACACAATCAAGAGGTCACCCCGGGAACCATCAGGCCTCTGCAGGCCACTGGTTGCTATCCTTCAGTGATTTGATTAGTAGCCAGTGGCCTGCAGATACCAGATTATTCCGGGGGTTCTTCCCCCGGAACCATCCTCCATCTTCCCGATGTTCATACTCCACGCCGCGTCGGCTCTCAAATCTTGGTTTTGCGACTTTGTCAGTTCCTGCATGCGACAACTCAAAGTTCCAAAAATCTGGAGAAGGGCACTAATAGTTGCGGTCCCTGAGCCAGAAAAACCGTTGGGGGACCCAAAGAGTTACCGTCCTATATCCCTGCTGTATGTCTCCTTTAAAATCCTCGAGAGACTCATCTACGATCGTGGCGACCCAATCATCGACCCATTGCTCCCTCGCGAGCAGGCGAGCTTTTGACACGGGAGTTCCACCGTAGACCAGGTCACCCTGCTGACANAGGACATCGAGGATAGCTTTTCGGTTAACAAGAAGGCCGGAGCTGTGTTTGTCGACCTCACAGCAGCCTGTGACACTGTGTGGCATCGCGGCCTCACCTTCAAGCTGCTGCAATTACTGCCTGACAGACACAGGGCTCGCATGATCATGGAGATGGTTAGCAATCGCAGCTTCACCCTCACCACCGGAAAAAGCAAAAGAAGTAGGTTGCAACGCCTCAAGAACGGCGCCCCACAGAGATCTGTCCTGGCACCCCATCTCTTCAACATCTACACCTCTGACCTGCCAACCGCCGTCTCCAAAATGTATGCATATACTGACGATCTAGCAATCATGCATGCTTATGGAGACTGGCGGGCAGTAGAAGGGGTGCTGACCAAGGACATGGCAGCTGTAAATGAATACATCCAGCCTTGGAAGTTAAAGCTCAGCACTACAAAGACGGTGTCGGCAGCGTTCCACCTCGACAGCAAGGAAGCTGAACGTGAGCTTAAAGTCAAATAGCCTACAACAACCAAACCTATCCTTCTGCTCCGAGCCCAAATACCTCGGAGTAACGTTGGACAGGTAGCCCACGTATCGCCGACAGTTTAAGTCACTTCGCAAGAAGCAGACATCACGTGTCGCGCTCCTGAGGCGGCTTGCCGGCTCCGGCTGGGGTGCTGCAGCAAAAACTCCGCGAATAGCCACCCTAGCCTAGGTGCACTCAACTGCAGAGTACTGCGGGCCTGTTTCATACCGAAGTGCTCATACCCACATAATCGACCCAGCCATCAACGACGCCTTGCGAATTGTGGTTGGATGTCTACCTGCATCCTACACCAGCGGACAACCTTCCAACACTCGCAGGCATCCAACCTGCTGAGCTTCCTCGCAGTGGAGCCACAATGTCTCTAGCACGCCGTGCCATGTAGCTTGGGCATCTGCTCCAGTCGGTACTCACCCGTTCATCGAGTGCGGGCGCACGGCACCTCAAATTGAGACTACCATTTGTACCCGCTGCACAACACCTCACCAGTTCATCTGACAAAAGCAACATACGTTAGACGCAGTGGGCGGATTTCCAATGGAATGTGTAGTGGACGGACAACCCCACAAGGCTCCGCATTTTCATCCCCGACACCACCACCCACACTCCCGGAATGACCCCCTAAGATGAGCCTGTGTCCGCCTCAACCGCCTCCGCACCAGTGTTGGACGTTTCCGCTCTTGCTTGTACAAACGGGGAATGGCCTCCTCTGTGGCCTGTGAGTGTGGCGCAGAAAAAAATCCGTCGACCATGTTGTCCTCCAATGTCCAATCCATCGAGCGCCCCATGGACCGCATGCCCTAGGTTGCTGGAAGATGAGACAGTTGAATGGCTGCTCAACACCTGCACCGAGATCTAGTGCGGCCAAGCAGTGGTTTCAACAACTCGCTCAAAAGAAACAAGGGATATGATCAGCGACTTTGTCCTTAAAAAATCGACAAAATCCATGTAACGCAACCAAACACCACTCCAACATGCAGGCTTATTGTTTCATTTATATATACATTATATTGTTTGATAAATCCATTGTGACGTCGATATTAGATGTGAAAACTTGTGGAACTTTTGCTTCGAGTATACTAGTTCTACGTTTCGCACAGTATAAAACTACGTGACTACTGCTGTGCTGCTGAAATCAGCAGTCGCTGTCTCGCTGCATTAACTGCCAAAGATATCTGCATTCAACAGTCACAAGCAGAAAAACACCTACAACCGGAAATTGAAGTGAACATTTGTCGCCATGTTATTCTTACGCAATAAAGACCAACAGTAGAACAACCCGCATGCAAGCTTTGCAACCTAATTTTGCCGGGAAAGTAGTGGCCACAAGCTCATCACTGTATTACATCATAATAGTGAACCTGACTTGTGGACAGTGTGTGTGTCATACCAGTAAATAAACTGTAATTGCAAGAAATCGGAAAGCTGCTAACGTCAGGTTTATCAGAATATTTTTGTTCTTCGTCCCAATTTCCGGGGAGATAATGCCCTTTTTTCCACCCCTGCGCCAGCCGATTCTGCTCGCTACACACAGCCTGGAGTTCGTCAAAACACCAGGTGGAGTGACTTCATTTCGGACCTTACATCTGAGAATGCTTTTGACTGTGAGGCGTTTCGAGTCTTCCTGGAGCTGCTGTCCTCGCGACTCTTCCCAGAAGAACAACGGGCATTAAAACGAACAAATATCTGCAAACTTACTTTCTGCGATCATATCAGAATATTGAAGTAATTTCATTGGCTCTTCCTCAACTGAGTATTGCGAAAGTCAGATGAGATGAAAAAATTGCTTTTAAGAATGGAAAGTAGTGAATGTTCATTTTGACAACGACCAGCAACCTAATTGCTAAACAGGCTTAAGCTGTTCATCCGGTGACCAATATTCAATACGTGCAAGTCTCTAGGTTCAAAAAAATTGATTTATTTTCCACGCCGCATAAACGTCTCACACCCATGCGGCCGGGGGTCGAAAGAGTTGTTACATCTTCGTACATTCTTGAATCATACCTGTGCTGACATCATA
>JGI24159J19872_10014219_pt1 | contig 10302 bp, 5 predicted proteins | sample Ectturendosymbi4_FD_19872 | JGI IMG/M metagenome (IMG submission 19872) | reverse complement strand
TGATCTTTCGTGCATTTCAGTGTGAGATGGAACGGATTATATAACTGTCAGCAGATTGTTGCTTGTCCCAGTAGTAAATGTTTGTGAAAGCATTAAGCAGCAACGTTAAAACAATGGCGTTAAACAGAGCACCTAAAAATGTAGGTGAAAATCACGACGTAAGTTTCGAAGCACCTTTCACACTCAACCTGGCTGACCATATTGACATGTTATTTGTCCCGTGTTTTTGTTTGTAATCTGTGGTTTGTGCTTATTGTTCGGGTTGATGTTGTTTCTTGCCGAGTCATTCTCTAGCCTGTGGAAATATTTTTTCTTGAGGCCAATCTACACTCAGAAGTTGCCAGGAGTAGCCGCGCACGATTCTTTGTTTGTTTTATTGCGCCCGGGAGTTGACGTGCCGAGCAGAGCACGAGCGCAGAATTATAGGACGCAACAAAACAAACAAACGATTACGCCTGGCAACTCCTAGCTTTCCTCAGAGTAGATCGGCCTTCAGTAAGAATACACTGTAGTTTTTATATCATAAGCTCTCTTCTCGCAGCTAACTGTATGTGCAGTTGAGCACCGTATTTATTCGATTGTCAGCCACGGATTATAATGTGTTTTTCATCATTTCATGCGGTTTGAAATCAAGGGCGGCTTACATTTTTTATTTTTTTACTTTATCGAAAGGTATAGATGACGCTCAGTCTTTCCTTGGCTACGTTTTGTCGACCAAATTCTTCTTTCGATTTTCTTCAGCATCACGTGCACATCCGTCACAGGAGGAGGGATTATGATAACAGAAGGCAGTTGTGGAGGTGTAAGCATACGGGAAACGTAAGAGTACGCGAACGTCGCGAATGCATCTCAAAAGCTTAGGTAACCTATGTTCAAGTGCGGTTTACAATCAAGGGCAGCTTACCTTAATTTTTAACAACATTTCGTGCGACTTACAAACAAAGGCGGCTAAGAATCGAGTTAATACTGCAGGCATATAATCGACTACTGGGAAAAGCAAACGAGAACGTTGTGAATCAGCAAAAACATAAATTTTACAAACGATGACGTCATGAAATACGCCATAGGGGCCCTCCAGTGAAAATTGCCCCGGGGCCCCTACCCTTTAATCTGGCTCTGAAGTACCACAGGCATGGGCGTCAGAAGGATCTTTTCCAGGGGGTGAGCAATAGTCCGGGCCGGCCCTAGCAGGTGCGGGGCCCAGTGCAAGATCTGGGCGCGGGGCCCCTCTGAGCAGTGATTTTGTGACGTCATTGTGTTCAGTCAACCGTATTACGATCGTGGTAGAGCGCAGATATACAGTAAAGCACTAACTCCAAAATTGAGCACGTTTGCTAACGTTCGAGAGGAAATTCAAAACTTCTGACGAGAGCGTTCTTTGTTAACAATAAAATTTATCTGGCAATTCTACTAAATTCTCAAGCGCGATGGGTATCTGACAAAAATGAACAATCTACCCAAACATCATGGCGCGGGACCCCAGAGGCGCTGGGCCCAATGCGGCTGCATCGGTGGCATCGGCTTACGGCCGGCCCTGACAATAGTGTATTGTTCCAGGGGTCCAACAGTGGTAAAATTTCATTTTACCCACTCAAAACTAAGAGAAAAACCTTTTTTCTAAACATTTAATAGGAAAATATCGAATTTCAATATCCAGAGCGCCCTTTGGCCCCCTGCACTCCCATTTCAATCATGACCACAGGTTGACAACCAGTGACATATACCATATACGTTCTTTTATAAGATGGGTGGGTGCCCTTTATAGCAACGGATGACACTAGGCACTTGTCGACCCTTTGATCGCTGTTAAACTAGGTCCATCTGAAGAACAATGCAGGAATTTCTCCTTTGCTCTTCTTTGTACAAAAGCCCTCTTATACAGACGGCGGCACAACAGAAACTTCGCTTGGTAAATCGAGACCGCAGACCATGTATGCCTAACCAACCAATCCAATTGAGCGTAAATAAATCATTGTTGACAAATATTGATATCTGTAAACCTTACACTACGACAAATAACACCCTGCAAAAGACATGTAAATGAAACAAACACAATTTGAATAAGAGCTGAAAATGCCTATTTCGCAGGCGAAACGTAGGGGTAAGAATAGTGTGCTGTGAAAGGATTCCTTACGATACATAGTGATGCAAACTCCACATTGTTTTAGATTGAAAAGTTAAAAAATTACTCACAATTTTACAGAAGTTCTCTGAACCTATTCTAATCGTGGCGTATATCCACGTCATTATTTCTGACAGATATTGCTTAATATCAGACTTAGGCAAAATTGAGGGGAGTGAATTGTATGGCAAGAATAAGGGGAAGATAATCTTCAAAACAAACTACACATGCATCACCACTTCAAAGAATTCAAGGAATAAAACGCATACTTAAAGGATAATCTGTTTCAAAGAAATGCGTGAAGGATAAAAATTTTCACAATGCCTACTAACATCACATTTTGTATTCAGACTTGTTGGCGATTTAAAAAATAAACATAAAAATTGTATCAATTGGTTGTTTATGAAACCTACCTGTGAACCAAGATCTCTAAAGAAAACCTTGTCCGGTGTGAAATCGTAGCTGTGCTATTTTCTTTTTATTATTAGCTGGGTGAGGCCGGTGGCGTGCAGAGGTCTGGTGATGCTCGGGGCGACTGCTTGGTTGGATGACCCTTTCTAAATTCTAGTATTGAGCAGTGGCACATGGTGGTCTTGTTACTGGATTTACCCTGTTTGTGACGTCACAATATGACTTCACATTCACGGTTCAAACCAATGTTTTGGCGAAGTTTGTTGACACAACGCGCATATTCAGGGACGCCGGAGCAGCGGTAGGGCAGGGGGCGCAGTTATAGAGTTGAGGGCAATGGAAACTTTTCAAAAATAAAACGTTACAAATTATGTTTGTTTCTGTTCATCAATAATGTTGACCTCAAAAATAATAACAGAAATTATAGAAAATCATTCTGAATATTCTGGGTGCCCAAATAGCTGCAATAAATTTGTTTCAGGTCGATCTTGATAAACCATGAAATTGCCAATGATACTGTTATGAAAAGGCACCTCCGTCCCTGTTTCTCCCTTTTGAAAGGATAGAGGGGCAGTGCCCCCGCCATGCATCCATCCTCCGGCGTCCCTGTGCATACCTACACGCACCCTCTTTACTCGGTTTTGTAGGCTACAATGTGTCACTACGAGCATAAATTATCGGCGGTCTCCTAAGACAGCAGTTCATAACTGTAAAAATATCCGGCAACGCGTTAAAACCAGGCCCGTAAACACTGGGCGGGGAATTGGAGGGCAATGCTCCCCAATTTTTTGTGCCCCCCAATATTTTTTTGTTCCTAGAAAAATTTTTATTAAAACATATAATGAAAACAAAAATCTTGCCTCAATAAAAACGCGTTTTGCCCCCCAAAACTTAAATTCTGCCTGTGGGCTTGGTAAAGACACGGGAGCATAACACACTCAGTGATACGTCAGCGCAGTTCGCAACAACCAAAAATGAAAGGCTACGCTATTGTCTTGTCGAATAGCAGTCAATGCAGCGGGATGGAGGACAGCCGGACACCCAGGGTTGACAGCTTGAAATTTGTAAACCACACCAGAATTGAGAATGCGCATAAAGTACGCAAGCAAATTTTTGTTTTTTATGATGTGGCTGTTACATGTACTATTATTAAGGGAAGAGAATACGGGCTTGTGTGAGCTGTTATGATCAATCCGCCTGAACTGCCAATTAATGACGAAGCTCGAAACGAAGCACATATTGCATGTGGAGATGTGCGACTGTATTAGCACAAAGTACGAAACGGGAAACTACTGATGCACCATAAAATCAGTTAAATCAAGCACGTTGAAATAGAACAGTTTTGAAATTTGGCTCAGAAAATTAATTAAACGTCCATAATTATCTTCATTCTTCAGGGTTCATGTAGTTGGACCTAACCACAAAAAACACCCGGTTTTTTAAAGCCCACTTTGAAAAATGTATTGTACTATGAAATAAAAAGTAAAAGAAGCAGCACACTTGTACAGTTAACTGTAAATCTTTTTTAATAAAACAAACGAATAGCAACGAAATTTTAAGGACTTGAAAAAAAGAGAAGAATAATTCGAACAGTTTGAGTAAATTCTACTGGTTATCTTCTTCAGTTCTGTAAAATCAGTATATTTTAATTAATTTTTCTGCATTTTCTGCATACAAGCTGTTTCTGATGTTGGACCATACCAAACGATTTGCAGGGCATGTGCATAAACTTGATGTGAAACTGCAGAGTTTGTGTAGCAGTGGCTTTTCTCTGCTGTGCGCACGCTTGCCAAGTCTTACCACTTTGGATTGAATTGACCAACAACACTTCGCGAAAACAAAGATGGGGTAATTTTCTTTACCCTCAAATTTGAATGCCATAATAGGTATAACAAGTTATTATTGTGTAATTTTGAAGATGTAAACAATACAGAATGGGGCTTTTGTGTTTTTTTAATAAGAAAAACCTGGCTCTTTTTAAAAAAACAAGAAAACGGATTGAAACAACAAAAAAACAGGTGGGTCAGTTTTCTTTTAGAAAAAAAGTTCTTTTCAACCCTGATTATCTTCAAGGGCGTACGCAAGGGGGTTGAAGTTACCCCCCCTTGAGCTTGATAGTTTACAAAAACTTTATCATCTGCGCAAAGGAGATTAATTGTTTTCGCATACTTTTTGCTTGTTAATTTGTCGACTTAATGCAAATACTTGCATGCAAATTTCAAGGAACGTTGCAAATGGGTCAAAAAGTAATAAGTAGGTTTCGGTGGGAAGCTGCGTTTTCGTCTGCGTCTAGAAACCACTTCAACACTTTTTGCAGACCTTTCGTTGTGTTCCGCGACAGTTCACTTTATCCGAAACAGTTGCTTTTATTTTGTCTGCTAAAGCTGATCAGCGCAAGCGCTGACCCCATTGGCTACATTACCAATTTCTGTACCATGAGAGAACTGTTGCACGAGCTCAAAAACAGCAGTTGTTAACATAGAAGCATTCAGCCATTTGACAATGTCTCAGCAGGGAAAAACGAAAACTAAAGGTTTGCTGGACGTCTACACATAACAAAAAATCGAATGTTTTCTTGCGTACATTATGCACATTCTCAATTCTTGTGTAGTTTAGCAAGATTCGATCTTGCACACCGGCGTGTGCGCCAGTGCGCCACCCAGTCCAGCCGCACACCTTCTATACTTGACTGCTCGTATTGGACAAGATATTAGCGCAGTCTCATTTTGCAGTTGTAAATTGCACTGACGCATTGAGGAATGTATTTTCTCCCCTGAGTTAACGCACAGCCTGATATTTTTGCAGTTATGAACTGCTGTGTCGAAGCGTTGAATTTATTTTCCTCCGATAGCCTAACTTGGAGCGCTGATAGCATATATTCAGTACAGTGACCCATAAAATAAGAGGAGTGGGTGTAGAAAAACATGCATATTATGTCAACAAACTTCGCCAAAACGTTAGTTTGTAAACATGAACATGACGTCAAATTCTGACGTCACAAACAGTGCGCACTAAATACTAATGACCACCATATGCTGCTGGAATGAAAGCCCCTCATGAAAATTTTCTGCGTACGCCACTGATTATCTTTCACACTTTTTGCGATTTTCCTTTGATCGCACAATCTGGTACAAGACACATCACTATCAGTTTGATTAGGTGTGCGCGGCACACCTACAGCATAGGTCCCTGGTATGGAAGAAACTGAGAATTACTAGCATTTGAATACGACAAATAGTGTTGACAGCAAATCAAGTTTCGAAAAATTGAATCTATGCAGCATTCGTTAGTAGCCTTACAATAGAAAAAATCATCTACTTACAGCATTTAAATTTTTGTAATTTCACTCTTTGGATGCCCCCCTGTTTTGGATGCCCGGGGCCGTCGCCCCGTTCGACCCCCCCTCTCCTCTGCACACCACTGGGTGAGGCAATTGGCACCAGGCCGAAGCCTGAACAATTCTTCTTACAGGAGAGTTCGAGGTGAACGCTCTTTCGCAAGGAGCGTTACAACGATTCACTGCGTGATCGATCGCAGAACAACTGAGATACCGACACTTTACCGTTGAGCCATCACCGCTCCTATGCTGTTATGTAAAGCTTCGATTGCATCCACGGTATCAAGTAAATTATCAGACTATAAGGCAATGTGCTAACTACATGCATTTCAGGAGTATGATTTGGTTTCATTACGAAGGAGTATGCACACAGTCTAGACTCAACGTTGTCAGAAATTTTTTCTCTTCCTAATATCCGAAAAACTGTGACCTAGCTGGTGTACTCTTTTGCTTTTTAGGGGATCTTATTTTAACCAACTGAAATAGTGGTATTTGCTAGATTCGGTATTTCAGTTGGAACGCATACTTTCTAGACAAGACCGATAGATTCGGTAATTCAGTTGCAACAGATACCTGCTAGAGAGTACCGTTTCTTGCTAGGTTTGAAGGGTCTAGCCTGCTGTTCATTTTTAGAATTCAGATATGCTTCGCAACACTGGTTTTCAGCTCTTGTGCGTAGGCACGGCACTTACGCTACGTGATTTACCACTATTGCTGCGTGACAATTTTACCTTGACAAGTACGCACGACTTTTACGTAATCGTTTGCGGTACTAACCTGACCCGATCTTTTCATGGTTGAACAGCTTTCCGTTATTTCTTACTTAGGTTTCTGAAAACACATACAGTGGAAGTCCCGATTTTCGCAAGTCCTTCACTCGTTGTTTCGCTGCATACTAAAGCTTCACATCTTAGCAGTTGGAGACAGCCTGAGGTAAGCGTTTGTACACTATTACATTTCTGTTTGGCCGAATGCAGTTGAAAAGTAATTAAAGCTTTCAACACTCGGTGTTGCAAATTTTTGCAGGTAAAAATATGAAAATAAAGGCATATATCACGTTGGGATTATACTTTCGTTGTATATGCTCTAATAAAGCTATGATTTATGCCGTTTCAACCGATTTTTTCGTCCAAAAGAACTATATTTCAACAGAAGCTTGTTCGTTTAAATTTTTCATCGAAATCAAAGCGAAAACAACATCATGATGAATAACTTTGATTTAGTTGCATCACTCAAGTAAAAAGTTACAAAACCATGTTTTTACTTAAAGTATCTCGTAAAGAGCAGGGTTGCAGCTAAAGTGTCTAGACGAGCTGATATGGGGAGGCAAACTGAGAGACAATGTTTTGCGTAGATGAGAACATCTGTAAGAGGTCAGAAACAAGGTTATGAATCTGGATGGAGGACGACTAAGGGCAAACGAAATTTCTCCAGCTTTGCTTACAACTGATTACCACAACGTAACGTTAGTCGGCGATAAATGCACGCGTAGCTGTTTTTTTCCAGATATTTTGTCAGCTGCATAGTTCATATATCTGTTTGCATCAGTGCAACGGAAGATAAGATCTACTTAGCTACTGTAAATTAAAAATGATAGTTCCTGCTCTGATTAAAATGAATAGCAGGTAATGATTAACAATTCCCGAATTCTAAAGTCGATACTGACTGCTACGATTGATCACTGAATATTGTTGATAGAGGTTATAAATGAATTGCGATTTAAAGTTGTCCTATACAATGTAAACATGCAAAAAACATTTCAAGATTCTAACTAATACTCATTTTCTCACCGTTTCTATGTCTGTTTGACATTGTTCGTTTTTCTTGACACAAAAACAGTAACAGAATGTGGTCTCGCTCTTCTTGTTTAGAATGTTCATAATCTTTTTTCGGCAGATTTGATTGCATCTTTAACTGAATTTTGAAGTTAATTTGAGATGTACAGTATTATGGTCCAAATGAAACTGCCTCATTGGTCAGATGCTGCCAGCGCGCCAAAGGTACTTCATCCCTCTCTTCAAAAGACACTCTAAGTCAGGGGTTTCCAACCTTTATCTTACCATGTACCCCTTCAGCATTCCGACATATAAGCATGTACCCCCGCAGCATTCCAACTTATAAGCATGTACACCTTCAGCATTCCGACAGATAAGCATGCACCCCTTCAGCATTTCTACAGATGAACATGTACCCCTAAAATTACCTATGACAAAACATTTTGTCATGATTATTCATAGATATATTTAACAATAAGCATATAATGATTTTTGAAAGAATATTCATTGATATATGTATAAATATGTAGAAAAAATATTTAAATATAGTTTTCTATTATTGATAACCTTAAATGTACCCCTTCGAATAGACAAATGTACCCCCGGGAGTACATGTACCCCAGGTTGGGAACCCCTGCTCTAAGTAATCACTGAAAATTAGAAAATTCTACGTGGGCGCTAAATCCTCTAAAACTCACGGCAAAGGTGTCGAAAAGTTGCGATGGCGTGGGCAGGTATGTCTTGAGCTGAGAAAGCTTGTGGGAATTATAGGTTTACACCTTTGAACATGACAACCTCAGTTTATCGCATAATCGTATGAGATCCGGGTGCAGGAAGTGCGGTCGTATCTCCACAACTTACACGTTTGCGAAAAATTGGGTAAAATTTGGTGAAAACCGAACAAAATTTTTGAAGAGTTAAAAAAATTCTCTTATAAGTCTGACAGATTTACATATTCATCATAATTTTGTAAATCCAATACAGTGGCTGTACAGGCTTTTTGCAAATCCTTGTTTGCTGTAGAAGTATACGACTGAACAAATGTTCAACCTGGTCTTATGCATACCTCCAGAAAGGTGATATGATGTTGTTTGTCTCCTCAAGGCTTGGTCCCCACCGCGTTTATCGTGTTGGAAGACACATTAAAATATTTTTGTAGCCTCAAGCATTTTTATGCTCCTATAGCTATGACTTATTGGACGTACATGCTGTTTCTTTGCAAAATGAAGATGTGGTCTATGTTGTCAAATGATTGTCTATTTTTGATGGCTAATGAATGGTAACACACATGATGCCCTGTTTACTTTAGGTTTGGTTGAAGATGAATTGGTGATAGACACTGTGGAATGCAAATTGTCAGAGTTCTGCATCAAGGAATTGCCACAGTTTTTTAAGTCAAGAGTCAAGCGTGCTCATAAACAACAACTCACAATTTCTAAGAAGGCAAAACTTGTTACAATTTTAGAGTTTTTTCATTTTTTAATTTTGAAAAAAATCGTCGTTCAGCGTTTTGATATTTCTTACAGGGATATCCCGGAGTCCTGGATATCCCTGATTTCTTAGAAGAATTAATTGTTTCATCAGAACTAAGATCCTGAAAAGCCATGCCCCAATCCGTGTTGCAAATTCACAATGTCTTGGTTTTCGGTGTGTTGCGCTTGCGCCATTGAACACTATTTTGGCGCATCCAGCAGTGAAGACAAGATGGCTTACCTTAGCTTCATGTCAGCATCAAATGTTGAGTATTTTAGATTGAAAAATTCTAAAAATTTGATAGAGACCTTTTTACAAAAAAACGTACATCGAGTCTTTATATCTGTCGTGATTTAGTTTATCAAACTCAAACTTACAGTTGTTTTAATCGGTAAAATTTTTTGAAGAATGACTGTAGCTGATGAACTTTTAAAAGACTTGTTTGAAGACATTGACTTTAGTTGACAGTTGTGTTCAGATTGATGTAAATCTTAGCGGGGTTACACTGCTTTGAAATGTTTCCACGTGCATTTTTTAAATGCCTAAAACTACATTGGTAGTTTTCATCCGTTCTCCAAATGGATTACTAGGTAAAACGAGTGGTAAATAACCCAAAACAGTTTTTTTGACCTAGGTTACATCAGCCAAAACAAACGACATAGGTTACTATGGATTGTTTGCAAGTTTTGGCAGATCAATTTAGGTTTTCAGAGGTACCTGTGATAGTGTTCCACCAACTAGCTTTGATTCAAAATGAAACAGGTAAGTAAACTTTCTTATTGTTTCATTGTTATACCTAGGGATACGGGGGACGTGCCCCCCCACTTTTTTAGACGGGGGGGGACATAATATGCCATGTCCCCCCACTTTTTCTCTTTACGTTTTGTATTTGGTGAGGTTTCAAAAATAAAAGTAATGTTTGTCACGTTTTGTGTGATGAGCTTTTCATGTTAGTTAGTAGGCCACACATAGCCATGTTGATGTTGAAAGAGAAGTTTGGTGTGGTATCATGGATTCTGTTAGTTTATAAAGTTTTAGCTTCGACAAAATAATTTTTAGCATGTTTCAAGTTTTTAGATACCGTGAGAGATGTTTAACTGCTTCTGTCCGACATTTTACCCTGTGTGGTATACTGTTAGAAAGGTTATTTCCTTGTAGCAGTGAGGGTATTACAGCTGCACATG
>JGI24159J19872_10014216_pt1 | contig 10303 bp, 6 predicted proteins | sample Ectturendosymbi4_FD_19872 | JGI IMG/M metagenome (IMG submission 19872) | reverse complement strand
ATCACATTTCCTCTCATAACACATGATCAGGGAATATCGATTCATGTAATCGCGCGGCCACGTAAGGGAGATTTCAATGTGGGCAGGGTCATTGTCTTACCTTGGGCAAATCCCTAACATCCAATCTATAGAAGTTCTTCGGCTTGTAAAGTGTAGGCAACGGATTGATTGCTTGTTTTTTCAATTGATTTATGTCCACCATACTGTGCCTCTTTTCTCTGTTTCCAGCAGAGTTGGATGCATTTCTGTTCCCTCTGAACAATACAGCGACGTGAACAGCGCACCACAACGCGTCAAGATCCGAAACAATGAGCATTTCAATTAATGCATTTAACATAGACTCATTTGATCCAAACAGAACTCTATGACAAACTACGCACGAGGAAGTTACACACGTAAATCGTTTCTGACATAAAGCACTGACTGGATCTTGACGCCATCTGCCGCTTCGGGTTAATGAAAACAATTTATCCCACGACAAACGCCCACTGTCCATTTTAGGAAGCCCTGATTAAGCGCCAAATATTCTGCACAAGGCACCCTGCGTTGAGTTGAAAATATTGGCGAAACGGTTTCGTGTAAATTAAGGTTAAAGCGCTGGGACACCGATAAAAAAACGTTATCAAGATTGCCTCGTTGAGCACCCCTCGACAGTTTGAATTTAGAGTCGTGATAGGGTTACACTTGTGAAAGCGGTAGCAATCTTCCGGATGATCAACTTAGTTGCGTAGTAGTGCTGGTCTCTCTTTTACTTGGGGAAGCGCAACTAAAGAATCAATATTTCATCATGAAGTTCCGTTTTTCGCAGTGGATTTGCACAGAAATGTCACGAAGGAAAACTAACTTAATCCTTTCCATGACTTTGGTGAATGAACATAATGTTTTAACAGGTGCATTTCCAGACGCTTTGAGATTGAAATGGCATAAAAGAGTAATCATAACAAGCGGTTTGAGGAATAACACGGCGCGACAAACCACAGAAACTGTTAGCGTGACAGCGACAGGTTGCACTAAGTTCTTGTTTCAACCAATTTTTGCGCGAAACGACGTATCACAGCAGTTTGTGCTTTCAAAATACTGCATACCCTCCAGGCATCCTAAGCTGATTACGCGTTCACAGTCAGCTGGTCAACACGCAGCTCTTTTAAAAATGGAAAGCGGTTCGGCCATGAAAATTGGTAAACACATTTTTGACCGAGTGGCAGCGATTACGAGCCTAAGGCTATCAGCCAAAACTAACTTTACACAAACAAAACTGTAAGTAGGTTACATTCTGAAATAAGCATTACAGCGGGCTGACAAATATGTAGGGTTGGTCGGCCAATGCACCAGTTGCTCAAGCACGTGCGAGTCAAAAGTAGTGCATTGTATCTCCCTCGGAGAATTAAGTGACTAATCAACTCTTACTTGCTTAGGTCAGTCGCGGGACTGACCCACACAACAACTAAACGACGTCTAAAATAGGTCTTCACCTTGCGCGCATAGGGCGCAACCGGGCCAAGTTACGCAACAAAGCCGATGCGGTAGACCGGTACACACTGGTAAGGTTATTTATAGTAAGCAAACATTGTGCTGAAGTCATGATGTTACAACCGCTACTAACAGTGCGAGTGTGCGCGAGGGAGTTGGAGATGATTCCGACGCCTTACTGACGTCGGTCAGCGAGCTGCTCCGGTGAATGATTTCTGGCGAGTTGTTGGAGCTGCAGTTGCCAGAGTCGTGGGTGCCTGCTGCGAAAACACGAAAGCAATGGTCTTTTTCAAGATCGAGCTCATGGCCGTAAGTACCCACATTGAAAGAAGTATTTGAAAAACAAACTGAAGCGAAGATTACGCGTCTGGAACAGCAGAGCTGTTTACGGTATGTTTGAGTTTGCCGATGACGAAGCACAGGTCGCGCTCCAACCGATGACGTCACACTGCTGCGCCTGACGATTTAACAAAACGTATTGTATACGCGGTGCACAAGTAACATATTAAACAATAATAGCTACCTTCACCTATAAATAATGTCACGAAAGAAATGCTTGACAGATACGTCCTTCAAACGGCAAGATACAGCTGCAAGCCAGCAACAGAAAAAAACTGAGAATTTAACGCTCTCTCGGTTGATTCCTCAAAAACACGCGTGTTAACTTCAGCAACTTCGCTTGCCTGAAGCCACGCATTGTGAAACCGGTTAATACAGGGGTGGAGAATTAGCGGCCCGCGGGCCACATGTGGCCCGCCATAGCGTTGTCAGTGACCTGCGGAGCAATTAGGAAAAACCTTTGTATCGGAAAATTCCCCCCACTAAAGATAAATATCAGTGCTAAGGCTTACTTGAGCCGAGACTTGCTTCTATTTCCATTAGAAGGTACGGCCCTCCACTGAACGCGGCCTTCTCAAAGTGGCCCCCGAGATGAAGTAATTGCCCACCCCTGGGTTAGTATAATTAGCATGTCCATGCAGATTAAACTAATCTGAAGAGTGCCACAAGCTTCTGGTCGCGTGGATAAAGGCGGCACAAGTTAAGAAAAAGTTGGACACTGCCTGACACGTGAGAACACTAATGATGACGTCGCCTGGACAAGGCACTGCTTCTACTATAAATGCTTTAAAATGAACGAAGTTAAAAGTAATGCACTCGCTTTACTTTGATACATCGCTAGCTCAGCAAAGTGGGGCATATTTCAAACTTTGTTCAAGAAATGGTTTCAATTGGAAGCCACGCAAAACAAGGATAGACTTCAATAAAAAAATGATGTAAAATTCAGTGACTTGTTGAAAACAACGCTGCAGTGAGGATCAAGAAGAGCCAAGTTAAGTTTTGTACGGAAAAATAAACACACTGAGGCACATGGAAATCAAACTATGTCCAACAACAAAGCTTACTGGAAAATCGATTGTAACGTGTGCCGGATATAAACCTTGAATCAATATCATCGTGACTAGAAAATATCCTACAAGCACTGCACACATCTCAGTATTATTCATCTCGTCACGAACCTGAACTTTAGCAGGTTCGTGACGAGAAAAAAAACAACTGAAGCGAAGGTAAACAAAATGATCAGTTCAAACACATTCGCCAACTCTACTCCAAAGAAACTACGAAGAAATTTTGCTTTGACACTGGTAGACACAGCCCAGATAAAAACTAACGCAATGCCACCTCAGCGGTTAAATGACAGCACAAATCTGTTGCGGCAACGCTACATCTATTTGTTAATAGCACCAGCGATTAACAAACGTTGAAGCATCTATGGTATGTATCATGGAAATTTCGTCTCCACACTGCACATGTGCCGCAGCAGCCATGTTGAGATCATGCTAAGACATGAATTGATAACTGCTAATTAGTAGTTCACACGCACATCACCACCTGGCAGATAAAAATGAGAGCCGTTAATGCAGAGTTCGCTTCTGGTCGTGGGATCACTCTTCCGCAGTTGTCCCATCACAGTTTTAAGTTGAAAATCGGGCATCGAACGATTGCGCACATGATGCTTCACAGACCTCTCACCTCTATCACCTGACGTCAAGTTTCGTTAGACATGCAAACATTCTTTGTTAGTAAAGCTTCAACAGTTACCAATTAACGCTGTATTCGCACCAGGCATGCGCATACCAGTGGAAATGTCACATTGCGCATGCACAACATGCTGCGACGCACTAGCTCCTTATGACGGTACATTTCTTTGGCGTGCTTAAACCTCCCAGCCGTTATTCCCGACATACACATTAAACCCGTCAAAAACGTATCTATTATTAATTGAGTCGACTGCTTGAAGAACCACATCTTAATCCAGAAAGATGCATATTCGCAGAATATATCTGTAGATTATCAAAGTCCACATGTGCACAAAGCTGATAGATTTTGTGGTTAAAAAGATCACCCTTTCACTACTTCCCCCCCACCACCAAGACAATTTACCATTCAACAAATAAATGTTTATCTGTTTTTTAAAGCACGCTTCGCAATAGTACCAAAGCACTTAGTACTTCACATTGCCTGTGGTCACGTTTAGATAGCGAACAAGAAATCTTACAAATGACGTTAAAGCAACCGATGACAGACAGACATTTTTTAGAAAAAACAAATTTTTTAAGCAGACTTTTTTAAAGAAAAACACATTTTTAAGCAAAATTTGAAAATGTTGCTGTGGCAACTAAAAGTATTTACTTTTACAACACCAATTCTTTACCTAAAGCTAAGCGTTGACTACCCGAGCACCATTACTGCCACCAAGCAAAATGCAACGGATCTCTATTGAATCTGTAACTTCACGGAAAATATTTGAAAAATAAAATTCAACCTCTGGGCAACGGTTTGCAAACAAAAACTCAACCAACCGCGTCCATGACCTACTACTACACGGTAACACACTATGCATATGGCATTGGAGCCAATATGGCATTGAAACCACAGTAAGTAAGCAGTCTTATGATTTTCGAAAACAGCATAGTAAGAATCGAAACTAAATGTCTGGATGCACACACAGTCACAGCTATCAGGTTTCACGTAAGACGAAGGCAGTGACTTTGCAAGTAACTGGATATTCATACAGACACTCATTAAGTAGTTAAAAATTGTTTAAGTGGAAGTTCCACGTCCGACTTGAAGTTTGAGTCACCTTTGTTTAGAATACTGAAAAGCCGAGACTGAGACAGCTTAAAACATATTCTAACCTGAGCACATGCAAGGGCAGGTGGGAAATGCGAATCCAGGCTGACGTGCCAATACGAAAAAATGGTTAAAAGAAGCAAAGTATTTCAAAAACATAATTATTTAAGAAGCGATGGTATATCGTTTCTATCGGAATGATCAGCTTCACCAGTGCCACAATCTGATAAGCGTTTTCTTACCTCCAGAATTGGATCTGTTTAAATTGGAACCAATAGCTGGAGCTGCTGCAGTCAACACTCCAACACTGAGCGCTCTTTTGGCAGCGAGAGAGTTAGACGCCTGAAGTCTGCAACACGTTAGCCTAGTTAAAGGCAGCCCAAAGTAATAAACAGCTGATCGAAAAGATATCTAAATCTAGTATGTTCAGATCGATTCTAACAACCTGAGTGCGCCGATTACAATCATACAATACAAAAAGACGGGGTCATGAATGCATGGTCAATTAAAACTTACTTTCCTGAACCGCGAGCAGAAGTAAAACTACCAGGTGAGCTGTTTACAGAGCTGGTTCGGGCACTTCGCTGAAAAACAGGGGTAGAACAGCTATCGGAGACGGAAGAACTGTACAGATTTTCGTATGATCGTCCTGTGAACACGAAAGGCTTTTAGAGCGCGATGTATTATATCCAGTATTCAAGTATATGAACACGTATTTTTCAGCAAGCTTTGTGCATTCTAACACTATTCTCTTGCCACAGCTGCTTATAATTTATGAAAAGGTTGTAGGACCAACAATGCTTAGTGTTACGTGAAATCGATTTCCTATTAAAAATTTGCTGTTGATTCAAACTCTTCGGCTGTGTGGAGACTACTTAAAAATTTACTTGAAACAAACAATAAGCATTAAGCTAAACCAGGGGTCTCCACTCACTAAACTTTTTTGCCAAAGGCTCACATAAGCTACTTCACAACAGCTCGANGGCCGGACATCTTGCGTGATGTGATTGTTTCGGATATGTTGCATTCTACCATATCAGAAACGTTTCATAAATTGCTTTTATTATTGACAAAGTGTCTTTCCGGGTCGGATGGAATGGCTTTGCCAGCCGGACTTGGCCCACTGGCCATAGTTTGGAGACCCTGGTCGAAACAGATACGATGGCAGCTTACATTTTACATAATATTTGGTTTTAGCAAGTAACGTATATTGTTAACAAAACGGGTTGTGGTAAGATTTGTGATACATGAGTAAATGTTTATACAGGTGCTATAAGATGTGAGTTGTACAATACATGATGTAACACAATTTTGGTCTCTTAAATCACACCTGCTGCAAGAACCCCAGGGGAAAACCTTTCTGTATCACCAACGCCAGAATCTTCATCTTCTGATTTTCTTCGCAATTTTTCTCGAACTCCAGAAGCTATTACTTGCAATGGTTTTGAACTGGTCTTTTTGGTAGGAACTACTCCAGGTCTGCAAAATGTAAAATGATGATTGCAAATCAGTTCAAAAACTTCTCTTGCATCATCAGCATAACAAACATGACATTTCATTGCATTCATGGCAACAAATCTGCGCAATAAACGCTTAACACACCAACACAAAGAAAAAGGCATTGCAAACTTATACCGTATGATTCCTCCCTTGAATATAGCTAAAATTTAAATTCTTAAACAGCTAAAATTTTATAGTGCAACTGTATCTACTCTACATTAAACATCAACTGGAGGTGGTACCAAAGACAACCTTTATTTATTCAAATCTACAAAACTGCAGCCCTCAGAATATCCCCAATATGAGTGAAGAGGATTCTTTAAATCCATCAAAGTGGAGAGAGCAAGTGAAGTTGATTGAAAGTCATTAGGTTAATCCAGCCACCTCCATATCAGCGATAATACTGGATTGAAAACGTGGACTACTACTAACCCACTTAAATTGCAACCAACTAAATGGAGTTACAAGCATGGTTCAAATCTCATGCTGATGCAATTTTGTACACTATTGTGGGCCTCTTTACAAAAAAACAGCTTGATACATTCTACACTAATCAGGCAAGAATGCAAAAACAAGTAACTTATATTGTTTGCAAATCTACCAGAAACTCATGACATAACCCTTGCTGATGAGATTTTAGCAGGATATATAACTTTCTTTTTCAGTTAAAATCCCACCAACTAACAAAGTATTTACAATCAAGATGGTATATCATGCAGGGCACCTGAAGACAAGCAAAACTTTCATTACACTGCAACAATCATTTCAGAATGCAAATTACAAATTACACAGGCAGTTTATCATCGATGTCAAATGTATATGAGGTAACAAGCTCTACATGCCATTCTGCAACTTAGTATTGCTTAAAGGTTTCAGGTAGTTAATTAATATAGAAAATAGAGATAATGATTAAAGTAGTATTCACTCAGTGTTAAGAGCCTCAACATCAGCACAATTACCAACAATTCACGGAAAAGTGGTTTTTATATTTGCGATATGAATCACACAGATTACATTGCAAACAGCAAGTAAACAAATAACTGGTTATGAGAAAGCATGACAAAACATTACATGTGAACAAACCTGTTTAAATTTAAAAACTTGAAAGCAACTTCCACTTCACCCCTTGCCTTTTTGCTGTCCTTTTTTTTACCTTCCAGTGAACACCACCTAAAAGCGTAGAAGGGAAGTTGTATATGCTCAATGAGTGAAAAGCTGTAAGTCAACTGATCACATACTGATGCTACATGAGCACATTGTTGACTGCATATGAAAAGTAGCACTTCATGATTCAGACTGGANGCTTATTCATTAATACCAAACTGAAACCAGTTGGTGAACTTCCTTCCAAGGAAAAAATTATTGAGAGATGNGTTCTACTCAAACATATAAACAATTGTTTTAACCACTAGCTCAAACACTTGCACCTTTGCTGTAGTGAGTTTAGTGTAGTGGTCTTGTAGAACTATTTGATTGTTCAGACCACAGTTAAGTGCTGACGCAGTTGTGCTCTCATGCATTATAATACTGTAACGATTTGGCTCACATTAGTGTGCTGAACCACAGTGTGATCATTGAAGTTGTGTGCTGAATTTAATGGATTTGCTATTTTGTTGATACATACTAATTTCCCATTTTTGCCATTGATTTTGACATTTCTTGGTTTTTCTTGCTTACTTGAATGAAGAACACACCAAACAAATCAATTGCTAAGGCCTCCAATGTTAATTGTTGCAATGCCATACTTTTGAAATGTTGTTCCATAAGGCAGATTAATCTTACAATGAGATTCAAGTCACTGATTATTTAAAAGTTACAGAAGTCTTGAATGTATTCTGCTTAAGCATGTAGAGATTAGAAAAACCAAGTTAAGAAAAACTTACTTCAAACACCTATTGTTAAGTTCGACCATCTCATCAGTTGTACTCAAACCTTGAATGTACATGGTACAAGTACACGGTATGTACTTGAACTGTTTGTTAATTGGGAAAGTCAAAATCTTATGATGTATGTTTTTTGCAGCTTTACACAAAGCAATCACAAAGTTTATTTGATTGCGTTGTTTTGCTGTGAATAGTTTTTTTCTGCATAAATTTTGAAGAAAACACAAATGTTGTGGCACCAGAGCCGGGCAGGAGCATTTTTCAAGAGTGATATCTAGGGTGCTTCTCCATTTTCAAAGGGGCTTGCACTTTTTCTACCTTCAAACATTCCTTGTTTCAAATTTCTAACTTTGTAAACTAGGTATAAAAGCTTACACTTTTGTGCTTCACTAGCTCACAAGTAATTGAGAACCATAGCAGAGATAAGCATTGGACTGGATCCAGACTATAACAAATTTTTTTGCATTTGGACTGGATTCAGACTGTAAATTGCTTCAAAATGCAGGATCAGGACTAGATTTTGACCTGTTTTTTTTTTGCTGAGACATTTTGGTCACTGAAACATTTCAGTCATTTGTCTCGCAGTTGTATTAAAATTCTCCGTAGCAGTGATCATTACCCTATATTTTCAGGCATTCTGACCAAAATGACTTAATATTTTTCGGTTATTTCAAAACATTTCACTCTCAGACTGAGAAAAAACCTAGATTCGAACTGAGTAAATGAAAAAGAATTGTAGCATTTTTGTTGCTAAAACGCTGTATTTTGTTAATTTTGTAGACTTGCCGATCACATTTAAAAATTTTATTGGACTATGTTTGGACTTGGACTGAATTTAATTTCAGGACAGGATATGGATCAAAAAATATAACAGTCAACTCATCTCTGCACCATACCGCAGCATGTAGATGTGACCAACATCTGTCTTGGAGGCTAATAGCTAACTTTTTGTTCCCTTGCAATACATATGTACCGTATTTATTCGATTGTAAGCCGCACGAAATGGTGTTAAAAACGTAATGTGTTTAAGCCACATGTTAACATAGGTCACCTAAGCCTCTGAGATGCTTGCACCTACTAGCACGTTTCCCGTTTTTGGCAACCCTGGTAATGATGCTTACACCCCTACAACTGCTTTCTGTTCATCATAATCCCTCCTGTGACAGAGATGCATATGATGCTAAAGAGAAGAAAATGCAAAAAGAGTTTGGTTGACAAAATGTAGCCTAGGGAAGGCTGAGCATCATCTATATCAGCTATGTCCAACCTGCAGCCCTCGGGCCACATGTGGCCTGGTTTAATGTTTTGTGCAGCCCAGTTTAGGTTTTCACTGTAAGTGTAGTATAAGTACCCTACAATCCTACATACAGACAACTTGTCCTTATTTTGATTATCTTAAATTTGACATTTGTGGTGCAGGTGGTCTTCAGTGCCACTTTATCTCATCTGTTCGTCGTGCTGGGAGATTTCCGCATGTCCACTGACACCTTGGTGCAAAACGTTTTACTAGTTTTCTGATTTCTACCCTGTCCCACTGGCACTCAATGTGCTTATGTAAAACCACATTTACACAGTGGTTAAAGGTGCCAAACAATAGTTACCATTGCAGTTAGGTAATACCTCTGCTTAAACTAAATTTAGTTTGCAGTGATAAAAATAAGCTAATCAATGTGCGGCCCTCATTAGGATGGAAATATAACTTTATTTTCTCAGTAAACAATTCAGCTGGACATAGCTGATCTATACCTTTTGATAAGGTAAAGAAATAAAAAATATAAGCTGCACGACATGATGAAAAAAAACTTTATAAGCCGTGGCTTACAATTGAATAAATACAGTATGTCTTTGTTCATTGTAGAATAACACATAGGAATAAGACATCACCTGACTATGTGGCGAACAGTTATTTATGCAGATGTGGATGCTCAATTCAAGTGCTATATAGTAGAATTAACTATCAAAAAAATGACAAAACATGCAAATTTTTGTTTATAAGCTTTGTTTGTGAGATGGATACAGATGTTATGTTAATGCAGAGTTTAATCATGATGCCAAACGTTAAAGCTTCCATACAAATAAAGTTAAATCTGCTCTTCAAAACTTCTTTGATGGATTTACACAAAATCTAAACAATGAATTATGTTAAAATATAAAGTAAATATGGGCAGAATTTGTCATTTTGTTGATTGTTAATTTTAACACTTTGAGAGCCGGCGTACAATATATTCATACCTAGATTTCAGCCTAAAAACAGCAGTTTTCAGTTGCCTTACCAATGCCATAGCTCCTCCGCCGATTGCGCTAGAGAGCTGTTCAAG
>JGI24159J19872_10014215_pt1 | contig 10304 bp, 7 predicted proteins | sample Ectturendosymbi4_FD_19872 | JGI IMG/M metagenome (IMG submission 19872) | reverse complement strand
GGGACCCGATGATAATTTTCTCTGATTCTAGGGACCCGATTTGAAATTCTAGGGATCCGAATCGGGTCCCTAAAACGCCTTAAAAAAACCTGCCTGCCTGCAACCAATTTTATCACATCATGGTAATAAGGGCGTTTCTAACGTAACTAAAAGAAAAAAAGCATGTGCTGATGCTAATCACCGTTAATCTTATGCCAAAATCGCTTTTGAGCTACAAATGTTTGGTTTGATAAAAACAACAGATAGACTTGGGGCGTATATTCATGATTGATAAAAAAACAGTGTTTTGCTAATCCCTGAAATCTTAAGCTATATGCACACGGGATGCTTCTAGTGCGGTGCGTCTGTCGTGTCTGCGACTGGTGCGGCGAGTTCAATGCGCCATTGTATACACACGTACGCGCATGAAGCGGTGCGTTCGTTGTGCACGTCCTGGCCTGAACGAATGATTGAGACCCGAAATTCGGTGATGACGTGGATGTGCTGCAGTGCAAGACCGTGTTTTACTTAAGTTCTGACATCACAAGTTACATATTTTCAGGGTGTTACTAATTTTGTACACTATACTGTTGAACCAAGTTACACAAAACTTATGGCGGTACACTGCACAAAACGTTGAAATGACTGGTTATATGCATCCAAAATAAACGCAAATAGCCAAATTTAACTTTGTACAATGCCTCACAAATTATTTAAAAAGTAGTGCTGTCCATATTTCAGACGAACAAAGTATTGCATTACATAAAATTTGCATGATTTGTTGCAACGTGGATTAATGAGGTTTGTGTAAGCCTACCTTCATGGTCATGAGGGCTTTGCTTTAAAAAACATTTGTTTCATTTCTAGAGGGGCTAAGTATCAAAAAATTAATGCAGCATGGACAATAGGTACAATTATGTCACACACAATCCCATACCAAAATCACTAGCAGGGGAATAAACCACATTTTCTTCTTGGCTTTTGTAAGACAGCAGAACATCATCACCTTACAAAATGTGTGATGTTTGCGAAACGTTATCCTTTATTTTATCATTCTTGTACTCCATAACTGATAATTCATGTGACAGTGGTTTTGCCTGAACATGACCCATCAACTGTTTATTGAAAGTGACACAACTTACTTTCAATTACAGTTTCATGTAGGCTAGCCTACTGCAAAAATACATTCATTTAGCATGACCTTGCCCAACACCTGGAATGGCCTACAGTAAACCACAGAATATGTCGCAGAAATTCCGACTTGCTTGTGAAGCATGTGCGACCCGGTTGTGTTCGCACACCTTCAGTGTGGGATTGATCCTCGAGCCTCGGGAAGGATGGATTGTGACGTCGTCGATGTTAACTCCGCACCAGACGAATCGGCCAAAGAGAGCTCTTACTTCCATGTGCATGGAAGTGAAGTCACTTATAAGTGTCGCTTGCTTGGTCTTTCCCTTCTCCTTGCTTTGGCCTACTTTGCTCACATGTTACGGTCGCGCTAGCGTGACTGCTACACTTGCGAATAAAACTCAACCAACTGTAGCCGATCATGTAGGCCTAAACTATGCAGCAGTTTGGTAACCTACCCTGCTGGGCCTACTGAAGACTAGATGATAAATTGATTCTTCGCAAATCCAGTGTGTTTCAGCTACCCACAGACTATCACCAATTGTTCTGTGGACATTCTGCATCCTTTTCTTTACCTCAGTACAAAATAATGTCTACGAGTACATCACATCACCGTTCTTTCCCGAACCCTGGGCAATGAGTCTGATGCGTCAATANAGAAACAGTTTCTACTCGAACGCAGGCCATACCAGACGCATCAAAAAGGACGCGACGTCACGAAATCAGACGCATGCGCCCGAAAATCGCAGAGGACGCATGCCGTGTGCATATAGCTTTAGGCAACACCCTGAAAAGAAAAATCATTACGTTATGCTTACTCAAATGGTGCTGCAATGCCGATGACATTCTGCTGGTACTTGGATGCAGCCATGAATGCAGCAACAGTCTTAACGAAACCGAAAGTCGTCGAGGCTTTGTCTTTTTGGTGTTGCTACGACAAGTATCTCTAAAACTAGTTTACTCTGTTGCGCCAACAAGAAAAACGTTGCAAAAGTTTAAAAGTATAACGAAATAGCGATGCGAGAAATTAGTCGAAAACTTCAACACTACACGAAAGCCTATACCTTGACAGTAAACTGCTGCAGCTCCACATCGCGGCTTGATCAAGTTCGGCAGTGTTTCCCAGTTCTGTTTATCACGCTCGAAAACAAGTTGAAGAACGTTTTGAGTAGATCTTCCGTTGCAAAGGTATCCACAGAAGGTTGCCTTCATTCCGTCGAAGGTCGCCACGGAGCAAACGTCATCAACCGTGCATCGACTGCGGATTAACTGCCGAAGGCAACGGATTCGTTGTAGCGAAAAACGTAATCGCAAAGGAGATAATCTCACTTTAGATGAGAAATAACGCAACATACCAATATATTCAAGTTATCTGACTGTGTGACGTGCATCATCCGGTTAGGCACAGCAAGTAAAGCTCCGATACAACCTCGTAAGAAAAGCAACAATGCAGTTAGACGTCTTGCACAGATTGTGGCAATTGCATGAAGTGTATTCGACTGTCTGCTTGGTAGTGGGAAAAGGAAGCAATCAACAAACATGTTACCTAATATATTTTCGACTTTAAACAGCATCATCTTCGCATTACTGCGTGGCTGAGAACGAAAATTAAGCTGCGGGATTAATTGAAGTTCACGAGTACCATTTTTGTTTTTGAAATTTTGAAATACAAAAATGGAGCGCAGCATTCGATTCAGAAAAAAAGGAGATATTCAAATAGCAGGCTGATTGCAGGTCAAACAACTCATGCGGTTTTAGTTTTCAAAGTTGTGGAGATGCAGTAAATTGGAAAACGCGTTAATGCACTGCTATCTTCACAAAAACCGATAATCAGTTTCAGTAAACGCACCTGTTAGAGGCGAGTTTCGTTTATGTTGCTTGTCGAAAGCTGTAGGTTCAATATGAAAATGAAAAGCATCTTGTACTTCTTCCACACAAGCCGGAAATTCTTTGACCAGCTTCTGCACATATAGTAGTTTTAGTAGTTTTCGAACTATGAATTTCACAAACATTGATTTGCTAAACTCATATTGTTTATGAAGTTCAAAAGACGCGAATTTAATGGAGATATTTGCGACCTTATCGCAATCTTCACTCTTTTCATTGGATTTTCACAAAAAAATCTTGAAATACAGTATACCCAGAAAAAGAGCGTCGCGTTTTAAAATGCAATTAACATTTTTCTTGAGTTAGTCAGGAAGCTGTCGTCAAATTTTTAAACTGCTAAATTGGCGTCATGTTGCCATGAGTGGTTCAGTTGAGACTAGGACGTCCTATAGAACAAATCTAAATCAAAGAACTTTATGTACAGTAGCTTAAACATGGCTCACATCAGCCGCGAATGTTCTAAACGAAAGCCAAGTCCCAGACAGAAACCGAGATCTTCTAAAACAACGTGGTCCAACTACTTTGGACCAACGGGCCATTTTACAAAAACGTGACAACTCGCGGGCCACTTCCAATAAAAATATGTATAAAACAACAGATTCGCATCCATTTGAAACTAAACAAGTTAAGATAAGTGAGTGCGTCATTAAAATTATTACACAACAGCCAATAGCAGTTTTTTACAAATCTCTATCAGTGGGATGCCTTTGGTCGAGGCTTCTCTGACACTATCGATTCTATATACTATATGAATACCAATTGTAATGGTAGAAAGTCGGAGACTATCATCCAGTGCTTTGTCTGCCATTCACTTTCCGTTTTTGGATTTGACTTGCTTTATCGTAGAAAATGTACTCTTGCACACGTATGTGTTTCCAAACATTGAGTGCATTTTTGGTGCGAAATCTTTTATTTTGGGAAATCTAATTTTGCTGATTAATTTCCAGAAGCTCACTGCAGTCTCTAACACTGTTAGTATTGTACATTTTTATTGAAAGATGTTATACATTGCAGAGATGGGCAATTAATTTGTCTCGATGGCCACTTTATGAATGTTACGTTTAGCGGATAGATAGACAGATTAATTTGGCAGTATTGAGTTCATTGCGCCAGGCGTATTCTTCAAGACAACGAACGCCGGGGCAACGAAAAAACACAGACATTATTCAGATAGGTGACCCAGCGAAGGTTTAGCGGCGGGCCGTACCTTCTATTTTGATCGTAAAATAAATAAATAAAACGCAATAGTACACAGAAAAGGTATCATTCATTGTTCTTGTGCAAGTGCACTTTATCCAGCACAAGCAATTCAGTGAGACAAATGTAACCTCACCCGCTTTTCAAAAAATTTCAGATTTGAAGATTTTTCCCGAATGCTTCCGCGGGCCACTGAAAACGCTGTGGCAGGCCACACGTGGCCCGCGGGCCTGTAGTTGGACCACACTGTTCTAAAAAATCAGCATCGAAATCCTAAAACACACACGTAAATCGGAAACCTCAAGAACAGGACCGATCCATAGATGATGCCTTTAGCGCAATCTGGAGACAAAGATCGGTCTCTATGAACTACTGCGATCACAATGCACACCTCGCAGCTTGCAAAGACGACCAAATAAAATTAAATTGAAACCTGTTTAGCCATTGCAAACATATTTACATCAACATTTGCAGAGGTACGTTTAGAACTTCTTTAAATTGCAAAGTTGCAGAAAAGTTATCATTTTGCGAAATAAAGGCTGAAATAGTGGTGTGTGTTTTTTACGTAGTGCAAACCTTTGTCATACCGGTTTCAAACGTAAAAAGTGCCCAAAATCGAAGCAAACCAACATAAAGGCTATGAATTGTTCATAGCCTTACCCGTGTTGAAATTTCGTTATTTTCCAAAGACTAATCGCAAGTGAACAAACGGCAGGGTAGGTTAACACACAAGCATTGCTTGATAACCCTGTTTTCCGTAAAAAATGCTTTTCGTTTGTATGAAATTTTACAAACAAGAGTGATATGTGGTCTGACCTTGCAAGACAACACACGACAGACTTTGGTGCAAGCGTTTTTACTTTTCTGTAAATTAGTTTACGCAGTATATCAACAAGAAAACTCAAACTGATTCGAAACCACATTTAGGAAAAATTGTTTTGAAGATAAACAACTCGAGAAGAATCCGAACAAAGGGAAAAATAAAATATCGTGTCGACCCAAAAAGTTGATGACTACCCAGTCGCTTGGTGTATCGACTGACAAACTTAGCAATTATTCACGAAAATGTGCGTGCTATCTTCTGTCATCGTTAATTGTCTTCCATATTTTCGGTAATATTTGGTTAAAGTAAGAAATGAAAGCTTCATTTCACTTAAGTGTCACGAGTGGTTGCGGAGCCCACTTCTGCTTATTCTGGGCCGTGGGCTATCCTTAGAAAATTCCCCTTTTTGCAAAAAATCCTTCCCACGACCATGACCCAGCCTACGAACTTCAGTGGCGGGCGCTCTATCCTATTAGGCCACCTAGCCGATGAATATTTGGCTATTAGTTCTAAACTCTATGCAGGCCTTCTTTATGAGATAATCCAAATACAACTTGAAAATGCCAGATGTGATTTTGACTCAGCTATTTTTGTTTGCCTTTACAAACTATGAACAGTTTTCGTAACAAAATTGAAACTGTATATGTTACAATCGGAGAGCCCGAGCGGCACGCGCGCAAAGCTTCACACTGTGGCAGCAAGAAACAAACAGAGCCGGAGTAAGGGCCCCCGTACCACCGGTCGGGGGTATCCATGGTGAAAAGGGCCCCCAAATCGGACTGAGGACCTTTTTGCAGCATATAGACACACCAGAGCTGAACTCACCAAGAACTGATTTCACACATTTCCCCTTTCAACATTAACATATAATATTTATCTAATACGTCGAAGAAATGCATCTTCCCACGACCAATAAGTTCCTGTTATTTAACCAACCACTGCAAAATGCATTGTGAATAGCTTCGTTGTTAGCATTTGCCTTAGTAAGCTCCCAGTGGTGTAGGGCCTCCACAGCATTTGGCTTAGTAAGCAGCCAGCGGTGTAGGACCTTACCTACACTGTAGGTAACGTTGCTGTATCCACGTTGATTGTAAGCACTTTTGGTATAGTCTAGTAAGAAATTATTCACGAAAATTAAGTTGCAGACCAGTGGCGTAACTAGAGGTTTCAGCCAGGGTGGGAAACGCAGCTGAAGGAGGCCCCCTTGCCAACACTCAGAAAAAAATGATAAATGAAAGTGTATCCGGATGTGGATTTCTATACCAAAACCCGAATTCACCCGAAAACAGTCCAGAAAACTTCCAGCAACCCAAAAAAACAACAACCTATTGAAAACCAAAAGGATACTGAATACCGAAATATAAGCTACATGGGGGCCCAGTTTTTACATTTAGCTGGGCAAGGGGGGAAGTTCGCACCCTTGCATCCCCGTCAGTTGCGTCACTGTTGTAGACCTCTCTTGTATTCACTATGCAAGAAAAGAATAGACGGTTTCCATGGTATGCAATCATGTAAAATCATATTCGTAGCCCGCACCTGTATTGTGCGGTGTATCTTGCATCAGAGTTATTCAGTAGAAACTCAACACTTTGCACCAAACACTTTGCAGCAATGGAAACTCAACACTTTGCACAAATCCAGTCCTTTAACAAATAACACGGCACGTTAGTGCTCGGCGAACTGTGGGCCGTTCAGCACTTTATTGGGCCGCGCAACACTGCTCATGGAGCACCAACCGGCAGCACATCCACAAACGCCTGGAGTCAGATAAACAGTTACACTGAATTGCAGATATGCCAAACCACTAGTGGTTTTTAAAATCCACACACTCACCTCAAATCTGACTGTTGAAGCAAGATATTGGGGCGAAATCAGTTGAAGTCTGATTTGTTTAAACAACCGTGGAAACAGCTGTTTGCGAGAAGCAAGATCCCAGCTGGTCCATTTTATAAGTGCTTCGAAAGCAGCAGATTCTTCTTTTATCTGGATTAGGAAAAAATAGGGTAAGCACTTACAACGGGAAGCAAAATGCATCCCTCACATAACTCTTTGTTGCATTTAAATCGGCGCGCAATGTGAAAAACTTCAATCGCTGAAAGTGATAGCAAGATAGTAATATGAAAAAGTGTGGCTGTCTATAGAAAAGGTGAGAAGGCATGCTTGCACGTTAACAGTTTTCTTTACTTCAGTGATTACTTACTGCATATAGAGCACATAGGAAGTTACACTTGTGAAGACTTTGCACAGTTACCGTTAAATCATCCGAGGAAATCAGTTTCTCCAGAAAATCCGCAGGTATTTTGACAAACTCATCCATCTTGCTGATTTTGACGAATTTCTCCATAAGGACACTGATAACGCAATTTTGTAATCGTGGTAGTGGAAATGCACGAATTAGATTTAACATACGCCAGCAGTTTGTGACATCCAAATTTGAAATCAGGTAGTCCTGTAGTTCCGTCAGTAAACCTATTCACAAACATGCAATTTCCAAAAACATTGCACGCGCCTTTTCTCGTAAACAGAGAAAAACAAAAGCTGCTTTCATTCATGTAGCAATCGTGTTGATTGCATTTTACTTTTTCCACGAAAAATATGGCGGGCAAACGGTAAAATATGCGAAATCTCACTCTTATTTTGAAAAGCAACCAACAAGCACAATCACAAATATTTTGTAATTTTTGGTTTATACTGAACAGAGGGAAGCAACAACACTTTTTTCATGGAGCCAAGACACGTTTCAAAATTTAAACGGCCTGTGGGTGTGAAGGAGCCTTTCGAATCAGCAAATGGATTTTCAATACTCGTCATCAGCAATCAGCTACAAACAACGTGCTTAAAATTAATTTATTACATCCAACAAAAGCAAATGTTTTCGAATGAGGCTGGCATAGTTCTTTATTGGAGAATATTTGAAACTAATGAACAAAATATACTTGTTACGGAAAGCTCCGCCGCAACGTGAAGGATATCCGAGACAGAATCAAGTGACACGCAAATGTCCTCTCCGTAGATGAAGGCAAGCACATCCCTCATGCTTGCAGCTGTTACGTTTTTCAAAGGAACACATATTTCGGCACTTGGCGGTGTGTACTGGAAGAGAACGTTAGGAGAGAGCTTACCTCGGTAGCACTTTGCAATATGACAAGATTGTTCATGTACAGAAGAAGGTAATAAATGGCAACAAGACAATATCTTGGACTAGACACATAAAGCTTTTTTGTTTGAGTTACCAATCAAAGTTTGTTTGGACAGTAATCTTACACAGTTCCAAGCGATACCGGAAACTGATCGAAATCTATATTTGCGTTCATGATGTTAAGATTAATCCGCAGATTTACTTTGATAAATTGAGGCACACTTGGAGCGCATGCCAATTTTTGCAAGGGTTTTCAAGGACAGAAGTAAGAGGCTTTTTAATAACAACTTATGAGCAGTGATTGCTATACGGAAAACTCGCAGTGCGAAAGGTCACGATGGACTGTGCCATGGCATGTCACGAAGGCTAGTTGCAAGTTAAGCTTTGATCTGCGATTACCCCATTCTGAGCGCTTGTTTAACATGCTCCAACTTCTCGATACGATTAGGGGTAACGTTGGCCAGGTATAATATCCAGTGCCGGATTTACCTATGGGCTATATAGGCTTAAGCCTAGGGCCTCAAGATCCAAGGTGGCCTCCAAAAAACTGTGGTACGCATGGAGTCAATGGCCGGTATCTGATATCTGATCATTTAGATTAAACTTCGTCAAAAATTTATGTCTTAAGTATTATTCACGAAATTTAGTTTTATTCAACTTTCGTGGTGATAACGCCAGAGTCTTTCAACGAGTTTCCATGAATATCAATATGACGCTTGGTCAAGCCGCATGCCAACTATTGTGTCGATATACTCAAAGCACGCTGGCTGCGTCCTGCGTTTGTTGAATCGTACCGATTGTTACGTATGACTCTATCAAAAGAAGATTTTGCTGTTCACGCTTGAAATGCACCTGATCAGTGCCATAACTGATGGGTGGCAGGGGTGCGAACCGCCTCCCCCTGCCAAGCTAAATGTAAAAACCGGGATCCTACCTGTTTGTATATCGGTATTTGCTATTCTTTTGGTTTCAGCAAATTGTTGTTTTTCGCGTTTTTCGGAGTGTTTTCCGGTGATTTTTTCGGGTTTTGTATAGCCGTTAAGTATCGGATTTGCTATTGTTTCTCAACTATTTTCTGAGTGTTAGCCAGTGGGTTTCCTTCAGCTAAGTTTCCCCTGGCTCAAACCTCTAGTTACGTCACTGCACCTGATCAAAGCAAGGTTGTACTGCAGATAAGAGTTATGTGTAGGGCTAGCAGCAATATCCTACAATAAAAGCATAGTTGTTTCTTAGGTGACTGTGCAATGCAGTAGTTTTGTCAGCGTTCGTATCGCGTAAAGCTCGATTGGTATTTTTAGATGTGATTTCTCTCCATTTGAATTTTCTGCAGTAAAGTCATTCAGAAATCAGATTGCTATTGAGTACTTGCGCAAGTTTGTACTGCTTCCATGCTAAGCAAGTCAGAGAAGATCTTGATGAGCTTCAATAACAAGCAAAAGCCACTTTGCCAGCTGGCAACCGCAGAACTCTTCCCCAACGAGACACGGAAACAGCAACAAAATGACAAAAGCGCGTTTGGGTTTGACGCCTTAGATCAGTAATTCTAAGTTTATGCAACCACGCGGAGCTTTATTCCTTTGCTTGATGATCACTAACTGCTCAGGCGAAAGATCCTTTTCAAGATTCAAAAGAATTAAAAAATGAATTGAATAGTCGCAATGTTCCAGGAGAGGTTGTCCACACCAAGCATTCGATACATTAAAAGTGACAAACTTAGGCAAACAAATTGTAATGAATTCTTATATAATTTTGTTATGAAGAAGGCCAGGACAAAACCTTTTTAACTGTTTACTGCGTTATATTCAGCCTTACTTGATTCGATGATGGTAGCTTTTTATTTCTTTATACGTATTTCAACAATGACAGCATAAACGAAGTTTAAACCAACCCAGTCGCCATGGTGGGCATTGGTGAGCTCAGCCCTTCCAAATTTCAATATGAAACACTATAAATCAGTAAAGATTTTGTCAAATTTTCAGAATCGTGAACCTAACAGTTACAACCATTTGGGTGCGTTTTACGTGACGTGTTTTGGTCGTGTGGGTGAGTTTTTACAGCCGTGGTAAGCGAGTTGCAACGTGGTCCTCACGTTGTGCTTTAAAGTCTTTATGCCGCCACACATACTATATAGGTGCAGTGTGTTTGTTTTTT
>JGI24159J19872_10014213_pt1 | contig 10304 bp, 5 predicted proteins | sample Ectturendosymbi4_FD_19872 | JGI IMG/M metagenome (IMG submission 19872) | reverse complement strand
AACTTTTGAACCAGAAACGCTAGAAAGTCGATCAAAGGCTCAAAAGACTTGGACTCGAGCCTAGTTTCCAATGAAAACTTTAGCGAAACACTTTGGCCTAGTGGTTGGGCCCTAGGCCAAGCAACATGAGCCAAAATGACCCTAAAACTACTTCACTTATGACGTCAGTCACAAAAAATCTGCACCCCCAACGAAAAAAGTTTTTTTTGAGTGCAATCTACTAGGCTGGCCGATCCGTTTGAGCCATTGAACAGCCCTCTAGCGCAATTGGCGGAGGAGCTATGGCGTTGGTAAGGCAACTGAAAACTGCTGTTTGTTAGGCTGAAGTCGATGTACGAACATATTGTACACCGGTTCTCAAAGTGTTAAGCCGGACCCACGCTCATTTTGGGAGGGTCATTCTGGGGGTGTGTGTACCAGTGTCTGGAGTTAAAGTGCGGAGTCGCATTGCTTGACATTTGGTGTCAGATACTGTTAGTATGGCAGTAATAGCAATTATTTGGGATAAACATTTTTTCAAGTTCTTTGTTTGTTGAAGCTTGTGTTCTGATTTAGTATTATGTTTCTTCAGCGTTTCACTTTCACCCATAAGTGTTGCTTGCATGTTGTAGGACTGATGATATGTCATGTTATGTGAAATCGATTTCCTTTAAAAAATTGCTGATTGGTTCAAACTGTTCACCCATGTGGAGACTAGTCACTTGAGTTCAGATATGTGCAGGCTTGAACCATCCCAAAAAGATGAATATGACTGATTCCTCAAACGTACAGCAAACTGAGAACTTTCAATAATTGCAATTAAGTAGTCATGGTTATGACACTTGACCATTAACACCTTTGCTGCTGGTAGTGCTAGGCAAAATCCCTGGTTTTCAGTGTGTCTTAGCTAGAGCTCAACCGATGCATCGGCATGCTGATATATATCAGCCGACATGATGATGTTGCTGATGTGTCATATCAGCAAAATTTTGCTGATATATATCGGCAATATTTGCTCATAAAAGCCGCTACCTGGTGCTATGTTATTGTTCTGCATGGAATGTTCAGAAACCCAAGAATTTGACTGACTACTGCAAATTCTTTGTTACCCTTGCATAGGAGGGTGACTACATAAAGTATATAGTCCTGACAAACCACTCTGTGACATAATATTCATTCGCAGCTTTTTGAGCAGTAAGCAGATGACTGCTTGCAAACGAATAAGGTTATGTACTGTGCTGGTTGTCTGTTTTACCAAGGCCACCTAGATAACTACTCTACCTGCTATCTAGGTGGGCTTGGTTGTACTTGGTTTGGCAAGGCCTTCAGCGTGTTTTAAAAAACGTGCCTACAGTATAGTGAGCAGTGGCCCAGGTTTGTGGAGTGCAGAACTCGATGTTGTATGGTTCTTCATCGCAATGAAGTGATGGTTTCTGTTAGTAAAGCGTCATGCGTTGTTTACCTGCTCTTGAGATGTGCATCTGAGCATAGGCGTAGGCCTAAAAAAGGGAGTACTTACACGCAACACATGTTTGCCTGCTTGACTTTTGTGGATTTGTTTACACGTTTGATTTGGAGCAGCGCTTCTCAACCAGTGGGCCGCAAAGCTCCTTCAGGTGGGCCGCGAAATGTTCCGAGATAACGCAGTAATTATGCCTAGTCATGAGTTCTGAAAATAATTTTTCGTGAATTGGGCCCAAAATCAAAGTCTCGGCAAAAAGTGGGCCGTGACATCAAAAAGGTTGAGAAGCACTGATTTAGAGTAAGGCTATTGAATTCAGTAGCCAAGATTCAGTAGCCAAGAACAAGTAGAGCCTCCACGTATTGTTTAGTAGCATATAACAAATATTTGTTTTTAGAAATTCTGAAACAATAAATATACTTCCCATTGTTGTTGGTATGAAATGACCTTCCTGTGTAATTGAATTATGTCAAATGCTCTGTAAAGTGTTTCTCACAGTTTAATGAATTTGCCCAACTTTTAAGGTTCAGTTCCATAATGGGTAAATTTTTTTAACATGGTGATATTAAAGATAAGAAGTGATGGAAGCTTCTGCACTTTTGCATTTTGCAAACAATGAGTCAGTGAGCAATCTTGGTAATGAATGTCTGAAATGCTGTGAACAGTTAGTGCCTAATGGATCACTTAAACGACGTGGCCGTCCTTCAAAAGTAATTGAAAAAAATGGATTTGAATGTTCTCCCATAAAGCAAAGCAAAGTTACTGACACCATGAAAAAAGCAAAACGAAGTGTGGACAGGTAAATCACAATTTGGCATTAGATTGATGACTATACTATTTTTTGCAAGTTTTTGTTTGTATTATAAACTAATTTGCTTTGACTATTGTAATATTAAGCTACAGTGAGAATGCAAGCTACAGTGAGAATAAGCCATGGTACACTATCATCTAAAAATGTCAGCAGAAGCTGTTGACATCTTTCATATATTTTTCATGATGGGTTAATTGTACACAGCTGGCATAAGAAATGAAGAAAAAAATATTTGATATCACCATATGAGTTAGCTAAGTTTTGTGGTTACACCTTTGACAACTTGTGGCAAAGGGTGTTGCATTACTGTGTTCATTCTGTCATATGTATGTGCAGATTTAATGGTTTGACCAAAGAAGAATTGATGCAGCGTTCGTTGCCTGATCGAATTAAAGCTGGTTTGGATATTTTAATTGTGAGTTGGTTTGTAGTTACCATTGTAGTGGATACATTATCGGTTCCTAGACCATTGAACTGTAGCAGTTCATGTGCATGTTCATTTGAAAGCATGTAAAAGTTAGCGTCACTGATTTTGTGATCATGACTTCAATAACATAAGCGATGTGTGCTTATAGACAGAAAAGGGCTAATGGCAAAAAAATTAGTGAAACATTAGCTTTGGTTTAGTTTATTACATTAATTGTTAGCTATAGCTTAAAAGTTAAGTCAAAATATGAAACGTTTTGACATGAGGTCTTCATTATTGTTCTTAGGTTTCTGTGTTTTGTAAATTGAAAAAATTTGTACTTACTGTCTTAGTAACTTGTACAGTTTTAGAAAATTATCAACAATTCAAGTTGTTTTTTTTTCACTGACAAAATTATCAATGAGTTTCTTTGTTGAGTCATTTGTCTGAAATAGCTTAAAAGTGTCTGCCACTTTTTCATTTTCGGATATTTTTTATGACTGGAAAAAGGCATTATGATCGAATTGACTGTAAATTTTTTTTGTTGATTTCTAAAAAAGTACAGTCAATGACTGACAAATGACCCCAAAAATCCAGGACTTAAGCAGCTACAGAAAATTACTGGTCAGTTGTACAATAAAAGAAGTATTTGATTTGTTACATCACAGTAGTAATTCTGGAATGGTATCTTGTAGATTGGAATCAACCCTGGACTTGTTGCTGCTTATGAAGGCCATCATTATGCTGGACCTGGAAACCACTTTTGTATGTATACCAGCTCACTTCATAATTATTTTTCAGTCTTTCATAATGAATTTTATATATGCATACACATATGTATAGATACAGTGGTGAGATTCAAAATTTTTAAGAACAGGTTCTCTCACTCCAGGACTCACTAACAACAGGTTCTCTCATTATCATAGTCTCCGGAGGCAAACCATGCTGGTTGCCTTGATATAAGTGCAAAGCAGTAGTGGATGGAGGAGGAGCCTGACTGGGCTACAGCCAGGGGCCCCCACCATTTAAGGAGCCCCCAATCCCTAAGTCAGGAAAAAGTGTAACATGTGAATATACATATATATCAGGGTTTTTTAAGGAAAATGTTAGGTACCTGGTATGGACTTGTAGGGACCCAATTTCTCTGATTCTAGAGACCCGATTTTCTTTCATTCTGGGCACTCGATGTTAATTTTCTCTGATTCTAGGGACCAATTTTCAATTCTAAGGACCCGAATCGGGTCCCTAAAACATCTTGAAACAAACCCTGTGTATATAGAAACAGCCCCTTTCCAAGTTTCAGCCAGGGGCCTTCATACAACCTTAATCCTCCCCTGGTGAAAAGGTTGATCTTTGTGTTGCTAACTGGTACAGTCTAGCAAGGTAAACTACTGATTTTAGTTATTTTCCAAATTTTAGTCTTGTTTTTCACTATTAAAAGTTGGTAAAAGGTCTTTGAGAGATTTGCCAAAATAAATTGTAAGTGAAAGGTGTTCATGGGGGAAAGTTGAGAACCCCTGACCTAAGCCAACAACCGGTTCTCGGGATTGAAGAAATTCCAAGAACAGGATCATGCGAATTGGGTTGAATCCCATCACTGTATTATATATACTGTATATATCACATGTTAAAATTTTAGTTGACTTCATTAAACAATGAAACACAAGCACTGCCACGATTGTATTGTAATTTCAAAAAGTACAATAATTAGGTTGTTTATGGTTCATTATCAGCTGCAGTTTTTGTAGTCGTGTTAATAGCACAGTTGTGAACTGTGTTGGAAAATCTAAGTGGTTAGCTGTGGTTTAATTTTTTGAATCATGAAAACTTGAAAGTTCAATAATCTTTATCTGCTGTAAAACGCATATACCATCTGTTTGCGTGTTGTATAAAATGTATTTGTACAAGATGTGCTTATTTGAGAGTGTTACTATTGCTAACTTTGTTAGGGAAATGTTTATATGCATCTGGTCTCATTCCTGAGCCTCTTACTCCTGTTCAAGACTATCTTGCCCCTAATTATGGTATTGGACTGACGAACATAGTTGAAAGAACAACTTCTGGTAGCAAAGACTTGAGCAGGTATCATACCAAGGGTTGTTAGGTTCACACCTTCTCTATCACTTCCTCTGGATGCATTCCTAATGATTTACCAATAACTACATGGTTTGCGATCATTGCAACAAATGTTATCAAATTATGAGAAAAGTAAATTTGAAAGCTTGTTCTCAATCCTGTACTGTTTAGTGTTTGGTACAAAAATGCAGTTCTCACATTGCATCCATAGGAGGTGGCATCACTGAAGAAGGTTGTGTGCTTGCTGTTTTCATTCTATTTGTGGATTGTTTGTGATTTGTGCAGGGAAGTGCTTAAATATGTCAGGATTAGTTGACAAAACCATGACAAGCAAAAACGATCTGGAACTATTGGATTATGGCATTGGGTTTTCGACTGTGGTTCAGCGCACTACCTCTGCTGCCAAGGATCTTTCAAGGTCTTGTGATTGAGAGGCTTGGCCTCTTTTAGCTAATATGTTGTGTCCAATCACAATACCTTTACTTTGGCCAGTTGGCACGTACTTGTAAATTGTTTGCCAGGATTTACATATGCTTCTGAAAAAAGGTCTGTTTTGCGTTGTGATTTTTTTTATTTCGGATTTATGTAAAATTGGACAGAAAAAAATTCAATTGAAACCTCATATTTTCTGAAATATTTCAATGTGGACCTTGTTTATTTTTCTGAAATGTTTTAGTGTGATGATATGTATTAGTTAAACACGGTGTACATGTCTGTATGCAGTGGCGCATCTAACTTGGGAGAAGGGGTCAGTCATGGAGGAGCAGCTTTGATAATACTTTGTTATGTGTCTTAAGACCCAATCACACACTGCTGCGGTAGCAGTGTATGCACAAACTAAATGTTTAAACAGTGGCACGGGCGACATTGTTGAAACTGACAAGCAACAATAACTACAGCTTTCGTTTTGCACTTGTTGGTAGTCACACCGCATCTATTATTACATCACAACCACCTTTTACTCACATGCAATAAACCTGTGATGGCATGCTCAGTGACGTAAGAGCACGTGACTTGTGGAACGATCAGCCATACAGTAACGATAGAACTGTTTGTCCACTAACGCACACATATACAGTACTTATAAAAATGATACTGAAGTGCTGCTGTAGAGCGCTCTCTACCGGGGTTAATATTGTCATTCTTGCGTTGCGAAACCACTTCGGAGAAAAACGCTCTGAAGTGCAATTGCTCAGATGTCTTTGTATCTTATGTAAAAGTGAATTACGAGAAAGTGGTAGAAGACTTGTGTGCAGCAGACAATGCGGTTGATTGTTCACACCAACGAAGCTGTTTTCGAAACGCAACGCTTGACGCGTGTTTTGTTGAGATCATGCGACAAAAATTTTTGACAATAGCAGTCGCGCCTTTGAACTGTGACTAATTTGTCGCAAAAAATACCTGCCGCAAAACTTAGCTTTTCAGTGGAAAGGCCGCTCGTTTCTTGACGTGATATTGAAGTACTGAAGTAGGCTGAACCTCAACCAATCCTAACCTGATCTAGCCTAGCAAGTGTAAACAGCAGATAAACTTTGCTCTAAACTGCAAAACCAAACGATTGCGGTTTGAGACTGCTCCCCCGCTAAAGCGTAACATCGCAAAACAGCTCTGCGTGTATTTATGGCAGTGTAACGTACGTGCTTTCAATAGCTTTGCTTGCGTCTCGCGCTGGTAGAGCAGCAGACAGACGTATGTTCGGCAGACATATCAAGTTGGATTATTTGAGATTATTGCGAGGCGCTGCTTCGACAAGCAGCACTGTGGTTGTTTCATAACAACGCTATGCAACCTTGAAAGAGTAATGCCATCGCCTGTGCCAAACCAACCCCGCTGGTTAGATGAAAATTAAAGACCTGCCATGCCAGCGTTCAACATCTATTTGGTGTTGATGACGAGTACGTGCAACACAGAGGGGGGTCTGTCATGTTAACAACCAAACAGACTCCCTTGATGCGCCCCTGTGTATGTGTATACCTTTCCGTGGATGGCAGTATTCATGTCAGTTACACCTTAACTGGAATTTTTAGCTTAAACTTTACCAAAAATTTGCTTTCCGAATGCCAAGGAGTTGCGGTTCGTGATTTCACTCAGCGAAAACTCATTATGCATACCACTTGGCTCTGGAAAGTCATTCATGTGTCATTTTGCTTGAAACTACATTAAAAAGTAAAATTCTGCGAAAATCAAGCTATAACCGCTGTTCTTAATCAAGAAAAATCATACTTTATTTGCAACAAATGTCTTTAAGTTGCTGAGTACATTATAACTCTTAATGGAAAGTGGCCACAAACCTTACGCTGCTGTGTGTTGCGTTTTGTTGGCAAGCCTGATATCAGTCAAGTGCTCCTGAAGCAGTGAAGGAAATGTTGGTTTCGCCTGATTGTTTGCTTGAGAACACCCTTATTTATCTCAAGCACTTTTTGCGAGTTTTAATGGCGTTTTCACTTTGCCTTAACCTTAAAACACTTCGTCTCCAGCAAAGAGATACAGGACGGTGGCGTTGAGTTGATTGAGAAGATTCAGCGTCACAAGCCGAAGATCGCCGTCTTCAACGGAAAGGGAATTTATGAAATCTTCAGCAAAACCGTGTTCGGTCAAAAGAAAAAAGACTTTTGCTTCGGCGCTCAACCCAACAAAATACCTGGGACTGACACGGTGGGTGAGCTCAGACAGATGCTTTTCAGCACAAGATTGGTTAGATTGCAAGCATTCGAGTATAGAGCCGTTTTGATTGTATAGCAAAGAAGTTGCAGCTGATAAGACTTACTGTGCTATTTGTGAAAACAACTTCATTTTCAAATTTTTGTTCATTTCGTCACGACCCGTTCTCAGCCATCGAGCACTGGTGGTTCTGTGCGGCCACACTTCACAACTCGACCGGCAGACGCGCTTGATGTTTTGTCAGCCTTGACCTGCTTTTTTTTTTGTCTCGCTGAGACATTTCGGTCATTTGTCCCGCAATAGTATTGAAGCTCGCCGTAACAGTATTCTGTGACCGAAAAAATAGACCCAGGCCCCAACACCCCCCACTCCCGCTTATTCACAAGTTCCGCCACTGGGGTGTCGTGCAGGATGCAACATCAGTGCATCGAACCAACGAGTGGGCAATTTCTGTATTTATTCGTTTGTAAGCCGCCTTTCAACATAGATTACCTAAGCCTCTGAGATACTTTCGCGTACTAGCACATTTCGAGCTTAAATGACAACCCTGGTAATGATGCTTACACCACTGCAACTGCCTTCTGTTCATCATAATCCCTTCTATGACGGATGTGCACGTGATGCTGAAGAGAAGAAAGATAAAGCAAAAAGTGACGTAGCCAAACAAAGACTGAACGTCATTCAAGCGTCATAACCCTTTCGATAAGCAATAGAAAAAAACGTAAGTCGCAGGATATGATGAAAAAACATAAGCCGCGGCTTATAGTCGAATGAATGCGGTAATTGCCCACTGTTGATTGTCAAGTCGTTGGTTCGAACCCTTTCTGGGCTTGCTTCTGGCTCATTGAACGAAAGAAATTGTAGTGAGGTTTACGATATTGATGGTTGCACTGATTGGCTTGATTAATGATTTAACGACTTGATCTATAACCGGGATCTATAATGAAATTCAGACAAATTCTTAGGGTGTATATTTTTTCACTTCCTTTGCAAGTTTTTTTGACTAACTTCCTTCAGCTAAATATGGCAGTGGACTCGTGTCTGTGGGTTTAACAAAGTTCCTTGTTTGCCCTCCTGGAACTAGATCTTATTTACTTAAAGCTAAATACTGTATGTTCTTTGTGTTGGTGAGATTGTAATTAAGTTTGAAATCGTTCTTCTAACAAGTAATCACTTGATCACCAGCACATACGAATTCGTTCAAGCACTTGTATAGACTCGTACAACTTCGTAATACAAGCTTGTTTTATTTTTAAAAAAGCCGGTTTGTCTCATTTCGTTCAGCTATACCATATATCCATCCTAGTGGGAACTCGGGCTCCTCGTGCTTGGCTCGAGTCGTCGATCACGCTTTGCGAGTATATTGTGAAACAATAGCTTGTTTGCTTTGTATATTTGCCCACCACATACTTCACTGATTAAGGTTGTTAACTCCATCGGGCTTTGTCAGTGTTCATATATTTTCTTTCCATGTCTGTCCATCCGCGTTGACTTTGCAGGTCGTCTGAATCAAAAATATCGCTCTCTCGCGCTTTACACGGGCTGTCAGAGCCCGGGCTGCCATTTGCAATTAAGTAATTTGAAAATATAATTCGTATCAGATCGAATGTCTTTTTGAAGCAATGGATTTGCACAGAACATTGGATTTGAATTCCAATCAAATGGACAGTCCCTATTCGAAAAAAGTTTTAAACGAACGATAAATTGTCCAGCAACTCGGCTAATATGAAGGACCAACTGGCCTTATCATTGCTTTGTGACATACGTTACGCAATAGTCGATGAATTCTCGTGAGAACTTCTCATTCATTGTTACGAGCAACGGTAATGCTAGCCAGAATGAATGCAAATGGAAATTTCAGTGACGCAAGCGTCGAACGGTTTTATTCAGTCAGAATAAATCGTATGATGAGCCCGAGTGACGCTGTTGACCTGGATCGCCCGTGTCTGCACACGTGCTATCAACAATCGTTTTAATAAAAATTCAGTAACAGTTGGTTGATCAACATGCGACATCAGTAAATCGTTGACGTCCGAAAAGAACCAGGGTATCGTAGCAACCTCCCCCAACAAAGTGAGAACTTGGCGCGGGCCGCTCACAATGGATGGTAAAGTTCAATGTAGCAAAGATAAAACATCTGCTTGAAACTAAAAAAACTTATGAGCTGAACCATCTGTTGTATCAGATTGCGTTTCCTCTCTTGTTTTTTTATTCTGGGAGATAAGATATATCTTTTCAAAGGCGAAACACGAGGCTCTTTTCAAAGAAAAAAAGAGGTAACCTTCGTTGTAACCAGCATTGAAATGTGTGGCTACTTGCGGCATTGAACCTGACGCAGAGTATGTTGCGACAGCACATCTTCGTCATGCCATCAACCAGTGCACGCTGCGCCCAGTTCCCTCGAGCAACCGACAAAGTCCACTTCTTCATTCAACTCAAGCATCTGCGCGATCAACTGCGGGGATTCCCCGCCACCGATGACGTCATCGACCTGGCCAAAGCCACAGGTTTGTTGGAATGCTGCTCGTGTTCGGATACGAGAGGATGTTACGTGAGCAGTGACGCAACACTTCCGCTTCTNGCCTCTCATTTNAACAACTTTGANACGGACTGTTAGTGCGAAATCAATTCTAACGTCACAATGACTTGATAACAAACGTCGGCCAAGCATTATTTGTCACAAAGATCATATCCACTTTCGTAAACCTACGGTGAGAATGTTGAAATCCCGGCAAATGAAGTCCGTCCCTTTGCACTTATTTCACTTATTTAGCCACCGTGCGATTGCCTCAAAATGCTTGGAGCTTGCTGCGTGTTTGATTGCAAGTTCCCAGTTTACCGTTTGCGTTGCAGATAGTGACAAGCTGTCTGCGCATGCGCACTGCAGTGCCTTGTTTATTACAACGCAC
>JGI24159J19872_10014212_pt1 | contig 10304 bp, 9 predicted proteins | sample Ectturendosymbi4_FD_19872 | JGI IMG/M metagenome (IMG submission 19872) | reverse complement strand
TTTGCTTTATCCCTACAAATGATTTAGAAATTAATAAACCTAATTTTGTTGTTGGACATGGTACTGTAGTTCAGCTTGGTTGCACTACTATCAGACTGATACAAACAAGCACAGCAATATAGTAGAACACATCAATTGGGTTTTATCGGAGTTGTCAGTTGGAGTGCACATAACGGTGAGTCGCATTGGTCGCACGTGCATATCACTCTTAAGTAGAAGACGTCGATTTTCATGCATCCTATAAGAAGTGTGGGCTGCAGCGCAATTTGATGCTTTGTTTAAGATGCTTAACGTTAAAAAGATGATAAATTGCAAGGTACGATATATATATATTGCAAGGTATGGTAGCTAAATATTTATCTTGCACATTTTTGCTCTTTAAAAATGCTACAAATCTAGCTCCTGGGCATCATGCATGCAGCCCCACCCCTAGCCAAATCTCCATTTATATCTTCTNACAGTAGCAAAAATGTTTGGGTAAAATTAGCGTAGCCCATTTCACAAAATGATTTACAATTCATTTTGTCTGNTGATGGGTGGAGGATGCATCCTTTCAATCTCCCCTTGTCAGACCCTGTATACCCATTGGGTCAGACCCCTTCGATTGTCCAAACAGCGTTTGTCTAATACGCTTTCCCAGCATCAATCAAACTCCCAAGCAAAATTATCCAAGCCAAGTAGAGAAGATTTCAAGATATCCAAAAGAAAACGAACCAGAAGTCTTTCTGAATACATACCCATATACCAATCTAGCCTAGGCCTATAAAGTGATTTCTGCATGCCTAAATTGATCTGGTGACCAGACCCGGAACTAGGGGGAGGGCTTCGGGCTTCGCCCTCCTGGAAAAACTTACTCCCACCTGAAAAAATTTCTTGGGCATATTGCATGCATAACCATTGTTTTCGTACATGCTATCAGTGTAAAATTTGGCCTCCCTCAGAAAATTCTTAGCTCCCCTGGTGTCCCCAGCTGGTTACGGGTCTTCTGGTGACTGTTGCCTTGTGACTTCTGTCAGATATGCCACTCAGCTCAATCTTTTAACAATCAAATTTTTCAGGTTTAACATCAAATTTGAATAGGCGAAATTAGTGTCGAAAGTTTTATTCTAGAGTAATAGATGCATAACGACACGAAAATATATTTGAGATTAAACACAAATCAAAATTAACAATGGTGAATTGGCAAATAGTACCACGTTTCACCTGAAATAACACGAAACGAATGTCCAGCAAACTAGGTGTTACGTAGGCTCATAGGTGGCGGAACCTGGGAGGCCGCATGGTCTAGGGTTTCCCAATTTTTTTCTGGGAAGGCCTACCCCACCCACTTTTAAATTTCGAATTTTGCTCAAATAAGTTTAAGTAACACAATTCGTATTGGGTCCATTGTTAAAGTAAATTGTTTTTGTGTAAGACTAAGAACAGCTAGTTACATTTATGTGCTCAAGTCAGGGTAGTGTATGATAGATAGGGTGTTGTGTAGATAGGGGTCGTTGAGGGCTTATCAAATTTAGAATAAAATTGCTTAAACACGCTGACAAAAGTTAATGACGTCATATTTCAGTGCTTGTGACGACACAGTTGCCAATTCAAATCACAAACATTTTCTAGTTTTTTTGATATGCACTTGTGCCCCCCACATTGAAAAGAGTTCCGCCACCCATGCGTAAGTTACCTGTAAAGCAATTGTTTCGCACTTGGATGAAAACATTGGTGCATTGAGGGTATAAATATCTTTTGAATTTGTTGGTAACCCTTGTCGCGACATACAAGAAATAAGGCTAAATGTATAAGTTACCTTTAATTCCTAGTCAAGTCATTAGGTTTTGAGTTATAGGACGATATATGGCTAGGACAATACTTCTCTAAAGTTTTGATGGAAATCCTGTTTACTAATGGTTGAAGACAGTCTTTTGCAAAACTGCCCATCCTAAAACTAAGTCTCCCCAATAGTGCTGCTGTTTGTCTTCGGCAAAAACTTCGCAGAGGTTTGCCTGAAAATGTAATTTTCTAACATTATACACTTGCATCTTTAAATTTTACGCTGTCTGTTTCTGAATACGTGACAACCAACTTTACAGTAAAGCTAGTTAGCCAACTTTTTTGCACGAAACAAATTACGGCTGTACTGTGGGCTTTTACGTGTGCAGCCGTTAAACGTCACTTGTTCAAGACAGCGACCTTTCTCACAGTAAACCACACTGGATAAATGTTGGACAGAGGCAGTTAACAATCTTTTGCGATCTCTAGAAACTTGCAAAATGCTAAAAATCATTTTTGAAGTAAAAATTTATAAAAATATCAGAATCAGTGGTGTCACACCAAACTCTATTTCAACATCAACATGACTATGTGTAACATTTAACATGAAAAACTCTTCACACAAAACGTGACAACCGTCACATTTAGTTTTGTAACCTCTCCAATAAAAACCCTAAGAGAAAAATGTGGAGGGACATGGCATATTATGTCCCCCCGCCTAAAAAATCGGGGAGGACACGTCCCCCGTGTCCCCCACCAAATTGCGGCCATGGTCAGGATATATTTAATCAATGATGCTATTGTTCCAAATGCAGATACGAGACTTCGTCTGCCAACTGAAATACTCTTGAAAGGAATGCAGCAGGAACAGGGCACTTGACAGGAATAAAATGTGCTGGTGCGAGAGCTGTTTTTGGCCCCCTTATAAATTATAACTAATTAAGAGCTTCACTAACTTTTCAGTACTATGACGAGAAAATGATATGCTTTATTTGGTATTTTACATCATAAACATTTGACAGTGTTATCACTAAATTTCAAAAGGTATCAGGCTGATCTCAAATAATTAATGCATATAACATACGGTTACTTTGCGAATTTCACAATTATACATCAAATTTTACATTAACAGTAGGCTGTAGTAATTCTCACTAGCAAAGCAAATTTAATGCTTCTTGAAACCTAATACAGTGATAGAAGGACACGAATAATTTCGGTGCTCGCTTTGTCATGAATTCTAACAGTTTTTGAAAATTTTACTTGATTTGCTGTCGCGATGCCAATTCAGGGCAGCGGAGTGCCAAGGAATCAGAGGCTTTTTGATGGAGTCGAATTCCTAACGACACTAGGGGTCGGAGTCGGATATTTTGTCCGACTCCGACTCCGGAAGTCCAGTTGGATCACTTTTACATCACACTCCTAAGTTGGGAATTCCTGTTGAATCAGTAGAATTTCTTATAAAACCTTTGTTGAAACAGAGAATTCTTGCTGTGTACCACGATTTCCACTGAGTGTTTGCTGCTACAACATTCTTAGCCGCCAAACTTCATTCACTTTATGTTAAGGAGTCGGAGTCGGAGTCCGAAATTTTGGAAAGGTCGGAGTTGGAGTCAGACATTTTACCTCCGACTTCGCAACCCTGAATGCCACACTTGAATGATGGCCTCTATTAGCTTGGTCGTGGTGGTGCAATCGAATTTTTGTAACTGGGATTTTCTTACTGATCACAAATTCTCAATGGGGTTAAGGTCTGGCGAGTTTCCAGGTCAATCTATCACATCTAATTTTGCTTCCTGAAAATCGTTTTCACTTTTTTAGATGAAAGACACGGGACAATGTCCTGGAATTTTCCTCCACCATCTGGAAATGCCTTTCTCATATCTGGAATGTTTTTTTCTCTCAATTACATCAATGTGTTTGTATAAATTCATCATAACCTCAATTGGCATAAGTGAAGCTACTACTGAAAAACTGAAACTGCACCAGAACATCGTTTTGGGTTCCTTTACAGCTCATTGCAATGGGAAGGACTTAATTGCTCACGATTCCTGATCCTAATAAATCTGCTGTGCTTCCCTGGAAAAAAAATGACTTTCATCTGAAAACAGTACTCTTTCCGGTTTTTCTACAATCCAATATTTAGGCTATTTTTTTGCACATTCTTAGCTTTTCTACCAGCCTCCGGTGGGTGGCGTCACGCTGTACTTGAACTTCTATAAACTCAGCATGCACCAAATCCTTCTGTAAATCAACACTCGTCTTCTCAGCACACCTTTTGCAATGGCTGTTTGAGTATAATTTCCGTGTTACCAAAGCGTAACAATGCAACTCTGCTTCCTGGGTGTGACATCTGCCATTAAACATCACAGAAATTCCAACATGTACAACTCTCAACCAGGAGTGGATATTAGACTTTAGGGGCAGAGTACAAATCGCAGAAAGCTGCCCTAAAACATTGTACAATTTGTGATATGTCATTTTCACAGTATATGGTCTTGAAAAAGGGCATATTGCCCCTCTATTTGTTCAGGTTACATCAAAAAAGGACCCCTATATTTTACATATGCTACACAAAAATTTTACTTGCTGAAAGCAATTTAAATTTTTCACTTTGCCTGGAAATTTACTTTAGCGTGATAGTCTATTTCGCATTGTAAATTGTTTGAAGTTGTTTGATTTTACATTTTTCTTTGTTTACGCATTAAAGTTGTTAAAGGACCCCCTTTAACACATGTTTTTGCTTTATTTTGAAAAACATATGACTTGCTCAAGAGTTTACGGCTCCAGAGTGGTTCATCAGCTTTTAAACAAAATAATGCAAAAACTAAGTGCGAAAGTCTCAAAGAGGGTTCCGCGACAACTCTGAAAAAAGGGGGCACCGAGGCGACAGCCTTGTTCGCCTTCCCTAATATCCACCCCTGCTCTCAACTACAAAAATGCTTAAATAGTACAGTAAACCCAGGCAAACGTAAAGCTAACAGAATATGAACATATGGGTAGGCTATATTGTTTCTGCCACCACTCACCAGGCATAGTCTAATGGCTGCAAACTTTGCTCCACAGGTGTGATAGCAATGCAGTATTTATCGTTGACGTTTCAACAGTGTATGCAATCTCTTCCTCAGAAGACGGCAAAAAACAAAATCAAACCGTACACACACTGCATTTCTGAAAATTTTCAGAGTGATACACGAAAAAAAGATAAAAAATGCCTTAGAAATAGACTACCAACATTTTAAACGATCTCCCAATTTCAACATATTTGTGGTTAAATACCAATCATTTACAAAATTTTCAATCAGATGGTCTGTCTCAAAATATATCTTGTAAAAAGATGATTAACCAGTAAGACGAAGTAATATTTAAGTAAACTATTCTTTAAAATGATTAGAATACAAAATTTCAACTTTAATATTAGAAATTTTCTTCAAATGTCAAATTGCTATGCAATGTTTTGAAAATTTCGGGGAGGGAAAATGCCCTAAATGCTCTCCCCTGGTTGCGCGCCTGCTCTCTTCTGGTTGCGCGCCTGCTCAGACCTTCCCCGGAGTCTGTGAGTAGCACTGAATAGATTTAAGAACTGGCGTTGGCCACTTCAGTACATGCCTCTACCGCTGGGGCATGCTACATACAACCCAAATGCGTCTGTGGCGCTGAGGAGCAGTCAGCCAATCATATAATCTTCGATTGTAATGCTGATCATGTTGCTGAACTGTTGTTCCGTGCCCAGTGGCGCAACTTGAAGGTTCGAGCCAGGAGGAAACTAAGCTGAAAGAGGCCCACTGGTCAACATTTAAAAAAAAGTTTCTGGTTAATCCGGATCTGAGTGGATGGCTATATTAAAACCCTAAATCACCAGAAAATACTCCGAAAAACGCTGAAAAACAACCTACTGAAAACCAAAACAATACTATTACCGAAATATAAGCTAGGTGGGGACTGGTTTTTACATTTAGCTTGCCAGGGTGGGGCAGTTCGCCCCTCTGCCCCCATCAGTTACCTCACTGAGCGTGTCCAGTAACAAACCGTGATTAGTGTTGTTTTCAAAACACCCCTAAAAAATAAGATTGGGAATCTGTACTAATATGGCTTCACTTCTACGTCGACCCGATGACTATATTGGTTTCACACCAAGCTGTCCACCCCACATTTTACAGCGAAATATTGCCCATGTACACAACAAAGTCTTGAGAGCAATGGGACATAGCTCTTATTAGTCGAGAGTCTCACCATTGTATAAAAAGTTAAACCTTTTAACTCTGGATTACTATCGTCGTCCCAACTGACCCGGGTCAAATGAGGTAACCCACGTGAGACATACGTAAGCACGCGTCGGAGCGTTTTCCACGCTTCAGTAGCTTCATTTTTGTGTGACTTGTAAATAGGTTACCGTGTGGTCGTCCTCGCTCTTTTCGATTTTGCAGTGTAGGGGAAAGGTTGTGATTTCGGGTCACGCTGACCCGACGTAATGGCTGGTGTGAGAGTGGCTTACGCTGTAGTGACCGTATTACTGTATGAGGTGTAGCGACCGCTGCAATTCACTCAGCGCATGCTTCTACGGTCGTGTTAGGAGTATACATCATAAGAAGTTCTTCAGGCCAAAAGGTGTTTAGTTGAGTAATTTAGTTCAGACATATGTGAAATCTACACTGCCCCCCTTTTCATCAAAAATCGTATGATATTAGAGTACAAAGTAACTTTGTTAGTGCTCAAACTGCTCAATATGAGTTATATTTTCAGTGTAGTTTTTGTGATAAACTTTAGTTGAAGGAAGGTATACATTTTTTTATTTTTGAAAACTGGTCAATCACATCCGACGTTATGGTTAGTGTGACAAAAATTGAACGATAGTATTTAAGGTAGGCAAGTTTATGCATAGGATATACTGGGGCAGAATTCCCGTCAATTTAGATCAATTTATTTACTTCTGTAAGTCAGGTCACTCTCATACAACTCGAGCAGCCACACGAGGTGGTTACATTTGGCAACTGGCTTCGACAGTCGAAGACAAAAGATCTCTGAAACACCTTGGCCCAAAAATCTGGGTCTCCATTCATCCTTCCTTATATGATATTTCACCACCTGCCTTCAAAAGCCAGTTAAAAGACAGACTGGTTAATGTATGTACTGATTGAATAGCCTATAGGATGCTATGTAATGACCCTAATAGGGCTGCACAACTTGGATTTACCGATCTCTGCTTATGTGTGACCACTGATTTGGGTTTCACGTGTATATACTGCAAGTGCAACATCAATTTTGAATTATAGTGTGTTTTGTGTGAATTGACTGTTTATTGCTGTTTCATGTTTTTTTGTTGTTGTTTTGTCTTTTTTTGCCGCCGAGGTCTCTTTCCTTTGCAGGGAAAATGTGCCGAAAAGATTCCTCCATCATATGCAACAGGCCGGTGCCCTTGGAGGATATCTGCAACATAATGAAATGCTTCTGCAGAACTTGTGAAGCTTTGTACACCACAGGCTCCTGAAGCGTCTTGCCTCTGCGGAAGTATGAGAATTGATTTCTTTTTAGCACCAAACAACGAACTGCTGCAGAGCAACAGTTGTCTGCTTTCAGTTGGATGAGAAAGGGTTATGGAAACCCGGACAGACTTTCATTTTAGCTGGGTTTTGCACTGTCTCTGCCATACTCAGCCTCTTACGGAACTGGGCAAACCACGATAGATACCGGTTGCGACCCAGCACTCCTGCGCAACTGTGTTGATCATCCAGCAGACTGCAACCTCTTCAAAGAATATAACCCTATTAAATATTCGCAACAATTTGGCCATTAACTTTAAACTGTAATAAAATCTTATGAAACTGTCCAGGGGTGACCGACGAGACAACCTGTTTAACAGTTTTTTCCGATGTCCCAGCGCCTCAACTTTATTTAGTGTTTGCCCCAATAAATTCAACTCAATTTTTCAGGTTGGTGACATGCTGGTACGATGGGGCTGATATCGGTCGTTCACCAACCTGCCGTCTTTCTGACTATGTTTAGGTAGCTTGGTTCTTTCGTTTGCTTAGTTGCTTCGCAACATGTACAAGTTTCTTCATTGCTGTTTCGTTTATACTCAGTTTCTGTACTCCTTTCCAAGTGCCACACCAATGATCTGCGACGTCCATTTCCACTTGCTTGCGCCAACTGTAACACTCAACCTTTTACCAAAAACATTTCAATTTTTTCTAAATAATATTTTGAAAGACAAATTCTTTGGGATTGAAAAAAATCTATATTCTAAATTTTTTTAAAGAAAATGTATTTTTTATTTTTTTTTAAATTGTCATGACAAAGTTGTTTTTTCTTTACCGTGTCTTTCGTGTAACCCTTTAACGCCTGCGGAAGCAGCATTTTGGCTCGGACATTTTCGGACATATTCGGACAGATTCAGCCATAACTCGCCAACCGATAGAGCTAGAGACTTGTTCAAACCCTCTAAAGATGCGGAAAGCCTTTTAGTTTCGGTTAAAAANTTTTGGATGGGATGCTTTAGGTTTGAACTTTTTTGGTGTGACGTTACAACGGTGGGGGTCAAGGATTTTTGATGACATCATCAGGGCCTGAAAAAGAGTTAAAGTAGTAATATACTTGCTTTTTCTTTTAAAATGCAAAATGGAGATTTCATTTTCATGGGACAAGCATTTGTCCGAACGTTTCATGTTGCTAATAGGGTTAGAAAGGGAGAGTATTGAGTCCATTATTGTTTGCTGTATTTTTCGATGATTTATCCGTTGAACTAAACAACATTAAAGTTGGGTGTTATTTTGCTGTAGTCCTGTTGAACCACGTGATGTTTGCTGGTTGCATTTGTGTGTTAGGGGAGGAGGACAGATGCCTTCACGTGTCCCTCCCTGTTGCGGCATTTCTTGAAATACTTTACCAAACGTGTCACCACGAGAGCAACCACTGCTACTCCCGCTGGATGTGTTCAGCGTGGGATGGGTCAAACAAAACGTGGGATGGGTCAAACAACGCCCTTCTCAGGGCGCGGCAGCAGAAATGCTGCCGAAGACCCACAACCCAACGTACTCCAGCTGAACACCGAGGGGCTCACTGACAACAAGATCTCTGTCTTTGAGCAGCTAGCCTTAAGAACATGGCTTTCATCATCGTCCTACAGGAGACCCACTGCACAACTGCAGACAAGCTAGTGATTCCCAAATTTTCACCAGGTGGGTCAATTCTGAGCAGGAATCACGGCCTTGTCATGTTTGTCCACGAGCGGTTGGAATGGTCACTGGTCGATCAGTCTCCAGATCAATCAGAGACTTAGTGGTTGCGCGTAGACATAGCAGGTTACAAGATCAACGTCTACAAACCTCCACGCTCGCGACTTACTCAAAAGACCATCCTGACGTTCCCACACCCCAGTCTGTACGTTATCGACTTCAATTGTCAGCATGTCAACTGGCGTTACAACACAACATCCCCGGACGGTGAGAGCCTGGACTCCTGGGCGACATCCAACAACCTTGGACTGTTGTACAACCCAAAGGAAACAGCCAGTTTCTTCTCTCGCCGTTGGAACGTCGGCACCAACCCAGACTTGGCATTCGCGAGTTTCGGCCAGGACAGCCGACTGCCGGACAGACGTGTCCTAGGAAAGTTCCCGCCATCACAACATCGGCCCTCCCTCATAACACCACCAAGATTCAAGGTTCCTGCCCACAGCGATCCGGTGAAGCGTTGGAACTTTCGCAAGGCCGATTGGAAGCGCTTTTGCCTTCTCACAGATGAATCCGTCGAAAGATTGCCACCTCCGGACGCACCAGATATTGGGAGGGCATACCAGGATATTTGCGAGAGCCTACTTTCTGCGGCTAAACAAAAGCAATGTATCCCACGTGGCCGTCGGAAGAACTATGTTCCATGCTGGGACAAAGAGTGCGAGACCCTCTATCGCTCCTTTATCCGAGGCTCAGTGGGGACTGNCTCTGACAGAGCCGCCTCGTCCCTACTATCTCGACTACAATAAAAGAAGCAGGAGCGATGGGAGGAAGCTGTCAANTCCATCNACTNCTCGCACTCTAGCCGCAAGGCGTGGAGAACGATCAACAAACTTACTAGCAGGTCTGGACGCTCCTNTCGCNTGTGCCCCGTCTCGGCAAATTCCATCGCCTCACAATTCGAGAAGAACGGGGCACACAAGACCCGAAAAGTCAGCTAAGATAAACATCAACCTCACACTAGATTGCTCTGCACTCCATCAACTCAACAAACGCCGCATCCGGTGGTTCCGGTTCATTTAACAGGCTGCCCTTCCGACCCGGTACCCGCACACTGCATTCACCAGCACACAGTGGCGTATGCAGAAAATTTTCATGGGGTTTCATTCAGTGGCATATGGCAGTAATTTGTATTTGGTGTGCACTGTTTGTGACGTCACAATTTGACGTTATATTCATGTTTCCAAAACAACGTTTTCGCGAAATTTGTTGACATGCTATGCATGTTCTTCTACACGCACTCCCTTTAATTTATGTGTCATTGCACTGAATATAAACTATCAGTGCTCCACGTTACGACATCGGAGGAAAATAAAC
>JGI24159J19872_10014210_pt1 | contig 10305 bp, 1 predicted proteins | sample Ectturendosymbi4_FD_19872 | JGI IMG/M metagenome (IMG submission 19872) | reverse complement strand
CCGAACTCAAAATTTACTAAAAATATGGCAGAGTATTAATGGATTGATTGATCAAAGGACACCAAAGGGTTTAGAAGTGTTCTGCTAAGTTTAGGCAATGTAGTGCATAACGATGAAGAGAGTTTATACGCCTGTTGCTGCACACAGAAGGTGACTGCCAAAGGGTGTCATAGATATAGTGTTTTGGCTGTTACAGTTCACAGATATCACGAAGTTCAATGAAGTTAATTTGCAATTGCAGGGGAATGGTGTTAACCTTATTAAAATCAAATCAGCAATCTTCACCTTCTTGTCCAAGTTTGAAGCTGTTGAAACGAAATCTAGCCCTTCATGAACTCTAACAGTTTCCAAATCATTAACTCTAACAGTTTCCAACTACTCAATGAGTTAATTTAGTAATTTAAGTTTTATAGTGAAATGCATCTTTGCGCTCATTCTTGTTTGAATCATTGTCAAACATCCCAAATATAGCATACGAAAAAATTGTGTTGATATGTGTGCTAGGCATGGCAGGGGGTCGATATAAATTTGTTTGTTAGAAATGGGGGAGCTAGCCAAAAAAAGATTGGGAAACACTGGTTTAACTGAACATGCGCCTCGAGCACTCAAGGAATTTATTATGCGTTAAAGCAAAGACCTAACGGTGAGAGGATTATTGGCAGTAGTGCCTCATTCAACCCTGCATTACGATTTACTGGAAAGAAGACGTCGAGACAACTACCCCAAAATCCAGTGCTTCACCAAAATTCAGCAAGAGCTGGATTAAATGAACGTTTATGTCTCATACTGTCCCATTGGTTAGACCACATTTTACGGCTCACGCCGTACGACAGTGAAACCGCGACTGGAGTCAAGTTCTTTTGAAGCTTTTCATCAGAATAGTAAAGTTAAAGCTTCTCAAGGTTTTTCGAAGTGTCAGGTGCATCTTCACTAGGATGAGCTTCGCCGTGTGGAGAATTGGTGCCAATTAGTCTATAGCATGTCTTCTAAGGAGCACATACTGTATACTGTTCGCCATTCTGGATCCCTGAAAGGGCGTCATTCGTGGCGCTATAAAAGTAAAGTATCGTGGCTCCCTGAAGACGCCGCAATACTTCACGTTCTAGATGAAATTGCGCTTTCTAAATAACGTCTTTACTGAAAAAGTTGCCTTCCACAAATATTCAAATCCAATGAGATCTTTGATATCTATTCACATATCAGTGACAAAGTACAAGAGAAAAGAAGTGTTATGAACTATTCCACGTGAATGTCAATTTAGACATTTTTTGGTTTTCCTATTTCGGATCAGGCCACTTCTTTGTTAAGTGCTAAGCCAGACCTCAAGACTGTTTATATCCATCATTTAAAATATGAATAACAACAACACAAAAAGCAGTTGCTTGTAAGAGCGTGATTAAAAGTTACTACCCCACTTTTATGATCGTATTATTTACAAAAGATTGATCCGTATATATATTTGCGCAATAGCAAAAACGAGAATTGAAAATCTTGATAAACCACATACATATTGGACGTTTAAAAAAATTCGTTAGACAAAATGGATTCAAAGTTTCTACGGCGTTTGTTGAAAAATGATTTTCGTTAGTAGGGCAGGCATGATTTATCTAAAATTTTGTTCATTTATTTTGTGAGCTCGTTGATACCGGACTGCATCATTATTCTATTTTTTTTTCGTGAAATACCGGACTGCTACCAGCGGAGATAGCACATTAGCTCTGAACACCAGGTCAAAGCATTTAACGTTTGAAACCTATTTATTGCTATGAAAATTCAATCAGACTTTGGTATCTGTAACGCACAATTTTTCTATTGGAATAATAAAATGAAACATTAGTTTTTGTTCTATCCACAAATCAGTACGTTTTTGTTGTTAGCATTCGATATTTGAAATGGAAAAAAAGTGGGATGATTTAGATGTATTGCAGGTGTTACTTTGTAATTTCAGAGGTTTGTGTGATGACGTGTCTGTTACAGGATGTGTTTAGTTTGCTTCTCAGTTATGTTTAGGGTATACCTGAACACAAATTGAGTTTATTTTCTTGTTACACAAACCTCATGATAGTATAAAATTGGAACGTTTGCAAATCATGAATTCAAAACAATCGACGCGAATGTATGCAAAAGTATTTCAACAACATAGTTGGTTCAAAGTTTTCAAATTCTTTTTGACAGCATAGGAATCAATCACACGCTGAGTTGTCATGCTATAGGCAACTGCCTACACTAAAAAGTCTGTTAAAGTTTCTATTGATTTTTATATAAATATTTCGACTAGGTCTGTTAAAATGTTGATATTTGTAATTTTTTTTAAATATTTCACCTGTGTTTTGACTTTTGCCTTATGTAGAGATTTATATTCTGCGTGTGACGAGCTTATTATTATTTTCTAGATTTTGTTGCAGAATACGTCACCAATACAATATCCCTTGCAAACGCTACAAGATTGGCAGCAACACGAAAGAGCCAAAGCTGGAAATTATTCTCAACCTAAGGTATGGCTTTTATGTGTCATTGATAGTAATGCGTTGCATAAGATCTTTTTCTGTTGCAGAAATCGTCACAAACATAAAATGCGCTAATTGCCTCTTTATGTCCTAAACCAGGGGTTTCCGTCCTTTCTCGTACCATGTACCCCTTCACCATTCCGACAGATGAACATGTACCTCTAAAATTTCCTATGACAATACATTTTATCATGATTATTCATAGGTATATTTAAAAATAAGCATATAATGATTTTGAAAAGAATGTTCACTGATATATGTGTAAATATTTGGAAATAAATTATATGCAAATATATTTTGCTCTTCTGTTGATAACCGTAAATATACCCCTTCGGATAGGTATATGTACCCCTGGGGCTCCATGTACCGCAGGCTGGGAATCCCTGTCCTACACAGATTATAATTTTTGTGTTTACCTGCATCAAAGCGTGTTTAAATTTAATTTCTGAACTATTTGCTTTAATCAATAATCTTTATCTCGTCAACATAGAAAGGTTTTGTATATTGGAACAGAACATGAAACATTGGTCAATGCAAATAGGTATTTTCGGAGTTTTTATCGTAGAAAGGTTTAAAGGCACTGCTGTTGTCTTTGCCTCTGCAGTAGTACATAAAAGTACATAAAAAATTAATATACTATGAATTTAAATTTGTGACAAATATACACACGCTTGTTTTCAGATGTTAACGAAAGCTACAGTATGTACTCACCACCATGTGGGTAAGCGAGGATGGATTAGCAAATATTTAATATGAAATTAATTTCACATAAAATTACGCATCCTCAGTCCTGAAAATTGCAAGAAAATCTTTGGTTGAAAAGTTGGAAGGCTAAAGCAAGAGCAGAGATAGTAAACCCACTCAAGACTAAAATGAATATATCATAACACAAACTCATAAATCAGGACATCTTAAACTAGCTGACTGACGTTGTTGCAGACCCCGGGGCTAGGGCCTGAACATATTAATGAGAAAAACCTGTTCTTTTCAAAGTTCGATCCTTTTCCTATTTTGTCGTCGACTTCATTCTAAGGAGCTTTCTATTCACACAAATTGAAATTGTCATCTTGACGACTAAGAAATGTTTCTTGCATCGTGCTTGATTGTTCTTATTATTAGTCGCAAAGCTGTACCTTTGCTGCAGCGAATGAGCCAATGAACTTCATAAAGTCAATAGTGTAAGGCCAAGCGGCCTCGCGCAATATTACCATCGGTCAGAACTTTCTGTTTTGATCACTTCAGAGTTAAAAATCAAATTGATAAAAAAAAGTACGGCGATTCGAAGGCAGACTATCTACAGATTATTCGACACGTGCGTTATTGGAAGAGAGTACAGTTTACACAGCAAGTGTTATTAAGGTTCTGCAAAGCTGCGATGCAGATAGGATTGCCGGAAAGTTTTACGACACAGATCATTTGTCTAGCGCAAAGTCTTCATGTCACAAAGCTCTCGCTGTGGTTCGCACAAGTTAATAGCGTTCAAAACAACATCTCAAAGTCCACGCTGGACAGATTGTTTTGCATAATGCATCACTTTTATAAACAACAATTTAAAAAATTCCAAATTATTACATATTGTGACCCTGGGTCACAATAATACGCGGGGTCACAATAACGTCAAGGACACACGCTGCGACGAATGAAAACTGGGACTTGTAAAATTAGGAAAAACGTTTACTGAAGTAAATGATTTCACTAGACTTCGAAAACAACGGGTTGACCCCAGTGGTCAAAACACTTCCGACTTATTGATCTGACTCGTTATCAAATGACTAAGAAAGTAGGAAGAACGCGAGAGTGATTTAAGCTATGTGCACACGGCATGCGTCCTATGCGTTTTTGGGCGCATGCGTCTGATTTTGTGACGCCACGTCCTTTTCTGATGCGTCTGGTATAGTATGCGTTCGAGTAGAATCAGTTTCTATAGTGACGCATCAGACTCACTGCTCTGGGTTCGGAGAAGAGCGGTGATGGGATGTACTTGTAGACACTGTTTTGTGTTGAGGTAAAGAAAAGGATCCAGAACGTCCACAGAACAATTGCTAGTAGTTTGTGGATAGCTGTAACATCGTATTTGCGAAAGATCAATTTTTATCATCTAATCTTCTGCAGGCGCAATGCGGTAGGCTAATAAACTCCTGTACTAAGGGATGGATTTAGGGAGCGCGGGACCCTAGGCCAGGGGCAGCCAACCTTTTTCGGTTTGCGTTCCGAAATCGGCTAAATGAATGACAAAATTATTCCGCGTGCCAATCAAAATTTCAAAGGGTCCCCCAAATTCATTGATTTCCAGTGCTTCATATTTCAATTTGGGGGGTCGAATCTTTCTTTGGGTGGATAAGTGGTGAGGGGTCTGAATTTTGGGCCTCTGTGGCAGCGTGGGCTCCCCCAATTGGGGGGTATGGAGTGCGGCTGATACGGCTCTTTTTGTTGTTAGTTTTGGTGACTTCAATTGGCGGCAGGCCGAAGCTTGAATTGTCCTTCTTGCCTGGGCGGTTGAGGTGAACGCTCTTGCCCAAGGGGCGTTACGGCAATTCCCTCATTGGCTGTGGATCGAACACCCAACCCTCCAATTGAGAGGCGAACGATTCACCACTGAGCTATTGCTGATACGGCTCTGTTTGTAGCCATATGGCATCAAAAGCACATAAGGGTTAAAATAACGAATTGTTAACAAACGAAAATGAAGAAACGGGCACCGAGTTTCACCAGATAAGGCTGCGACTTGTAAGTTATTAACTTTTCCATTCGAAGGGGGGAAGATCTCGTTTCCGAGGCCTCGCTCACGTGCCGGATAGAAGTGCTCGCGTTCCAAGTTCTGCACGCGTGCCAGGGGTTGCCCACCCCTGCCCTAGGCCATCTTAGTTTTTGGGGCCCCACACAGGTGTGACCTATTTCGTCGCTTGCCCTAAAAACAGGAAAGTATGTCCCATTAACGTGTAGTGCCCCATCGAAATTTTATTTTTTGTGGTGCCGACTTTTGTTCTATGATTGCCTTTTAGATCTTCAACAGAAATTAAAGCCTTTCCTACATTCTTCACAAGAACAAATTGCAATGCAATCTCTTCTTGGAATTTATAGCTCTTTCGTGTAGTTTAGAAGTTCTCCTCGTTAAATTTCCGTGAGTTCTAGCTTTTTTGTAGGTTTATTCTTCGGATATAGATATTCTCATGCGGGACTGTACAACCGCCCTCAAAAAAATCGGCTAATTGTCGATCTGATTAGCTGTGCATAAATTCGTTTGTTATAGCAACCATATATTTTATGGACCAAACAAACACAATGCATTCAATGGACACAGGGTTCATTTATGGCGTTATTAAGTACCAAAAACTTGGAGTGCGCGAAGGTTTTTTTAGTTTTTTACATTTTATACTTCATACATATGAATGTTGTATGGCAAATTTATGTTTGCGCTCCCCAAAAATTTCTGTGCGTTACTAAAATTCTCAGAAAAATTTGCACTTCTGCTCTGTGCTACAAGCTGATGGTATATAGTACAAAGACAAGTTTTCCACAACAAAGTAATTTCGCAACACCCTCAGCTAAGCGTATGAAATAAGCGCAATACACACGTATTTCCGAGTAAAGCTCACGGTAAACTGTTCTAGCTAATTTAACTAACATATATATCTTCAGCTTCAACAAGCCAGCTCGGTATACTGGCAGTCTAGTTGGAAACAACTAAACGTAGGATCCGCACCAAACACACGCTAAAAATTTGCCTACTAAAGCCCACATATTTCAGAAACAGTGTAATTGACCATATTAGAGATCACTGTGCTGCAGTGACTAAAGCTTTAGCATTTCAGATGTGACGAAATGATTTACTGCTACAACAACTTTGACAACTGACACGCAACGGTAACAAATTAAATTACGAAATTTTATTAAGCTTCAAAACTCTACCTTCGCTAAAAAACACTATATAGAACAACAAGGTGTACTGTAAGACAGGGGTGTAGCCAAGGGGACACCCCGGCCATTGTAGCAAAATAACGTCACTTTATGAATATTTCTTTAAATTCATGAGCAAAGCGAGACAACCGTGTTTTTGATCACCCCAATCAAAATGTCTGGCTACACCACAGCTCTAAGCCTTTCTGCAAAGTACATTGGAAACCGTTACTGCAGGTAGCCCCCACGAGCACAAGCAATTATATCCATGAGGAAGAGGACAAGTATACAATTACCTGCATCAACTGATACAAAATGTTTGCCACCAAAGTATCAAACAGCTCACAGTCTGTCACAGTGTTTTTCAAACGTTATTGTTCCATCACCCCCTTTTTACTCTCGACACATAGTTGTCGTCCCCAGGCCTGATAAAGCAAACACAGAGTAGTATTTTTGAAGAACTTTGTTTAAAGAAATCGATACATACCATTGTCCCCAGTTCAGTGTGATGGATATGCTTGGCGGCCTTCACACCGCGTGGAAATATTGGGAGACATTTTAGTGAGGTACAGTCGTAGACTACCTCGCTTATGAATAAACCAGCGGTTTCTTTGCTGCTTTGAGAGCATTAATGTCACAGCCGAAGTTAACTCAATGATCGATTATCAGTAGTGGGTGAGCGTTTTGGCCCCCTTTGTGTTGTTTTCCCCCCTATCGCCCCCTTTGTTTTGTTCGTCCCCTTGCCCAACAAAATCGATGCCAAGGGGGCGATTTCGCCCACTTTGAGGACCACTGGTCTACCACAAATTTTTTTCATGTCTTCAGGCAAGCGAAGATATCAATAAATTCTTCTCGATTTAATATGAACCAATATCAGATTCTATCGCAAGACTGCCAGACACAGACTCTGCAGAACTCCAACGAAAAGCAGAATTTACTGCATAATAATGTAGACACTCTTGAAAAATAGAACGAAATAATCACGCAAGCATAGCTAAGCCTAAATAACACCTAAAGAACCAGATTTTCTGTAGATTATGAGATAGATTTGCTATTGAAATTCTCTGAAGTGATTATGTAAATCCAATGCACCGCTGCAAAACGTTCTGTAAAGGAAGTGTCTGTAATCCTGTCAACCCGCCTCCAATGCCGTTGTAAAACGTTCTGTTCTGTACATTTTCATTAACCTGCGTTGTTCAGAAAGTGTGCGTTTGTACTATGGATGTCGTGTCTGCGGACAAAATACATCATCATCAATACATACTAGTAGGCTAACTACATTTCACACATACCGCAATATAACATGTTTTCCCAAAACCGACGTAAAATCTCTATTTTTCACTGAAATATGATTATGGTCTACTTTTGACGAACTTCTTCATGATGGTAATTGCAGGTAGGTCTAACGCTTCTCTAATAAGGAAAATATAACATATGACTTTCATGCAATTCTGCACTGATTCTTTTTCTGTAACTGACATTAAAGTAAAACCTGGTTTTCTCATCAGATAGAAACGTGTGACTTCAAATTTTCGCAGATTTATCCAAAAAATGCTATTTGTCTAAAAAATCCCTAGTTTCTTTAATTCCAAAGATTTTCCCTCTAAAGATGTTTAAATTCCCAATCTAGGGCCATATTCTCCAAAAGTAGGAACCCTATGTGTTGCCAACGTATTTTTCGGGCAATAATGCCTGACCGAGCAGTTGTTTCGATGCACTTTTTCTATGACAGCGTTTTTCTCTTTACAGTGCAGTGCTCGTCTCCGAGTGAGCACTTAGCTATTAACGCACTCTTTCTGTGAGAGCATTCTCTTTGTGCACCTAAAGGCGCTGAGAGGCGGTCAGCTGCGCCTCGTGAGGACAGTTGCAATGGTCGGACTTAACACTTGAGGAGACCCTCTGTGAAACTTTGATCAAAAAATAGCACTAACACTGAGGCTACCACCACATTCCACAAGTTTACTGTAGTCCATCGTCTACACCAGTGGTTCCCAAACTTTTTACGATCTCGTACTACTTGGGCTCCCCGTATGGTCAGCTGGTACCACTTCTTCCAGAACAACCAATTTGTTGGAATCTTAGTTGATTCAGAAGAGTAATATAAATTAAAAAAGCATTAAAAGGCCCCAACTAAATTTAGTGAGATTTTTGCTTTTGTTTACCTTCCAGCAATTGGTCGATGCGTGGCGTAAATTTGCTAACAGCACATCGAAAGTCATAATTAGGGCAACCAATTTTTTGACCTAAAAACTTAAAATTTTGACTTTATAATTTACAAACTTTGACTTTATTATAACCTATAAATATTCTGCGTTTGCAGCTGGAAATAATTATATCTTAGGTGTTGTGTTTAACTCAAAACTATATTGATGCACAAGGCTATACATAGAAAATTTTTAAATATTTGGCTGCTAAACTTTAGTGATGACATAGGCTACTGATAAGTATATCAATAACTACAGTAGAGTGAAACCTGAAAACATCATAAAGTTGAAACACTATATTTTCATATAGTGGATTGAGCATTTATCAAACAATATACTGCGAAAACATATTTCGTGTCTTACAACGCAAAGCTGCATAATATTCAATCATCCAATAGTGCACAAAACAACATCATTACATCCAAAATTCCAACAATCCCACTGTTATTACCGAAATGCAACTAAAACTACAAAAATATCAATGTCTGTTGCTATAGTTTCAATAAAAAATGGATGAAAATAAAAAAAACTGCTACAAGCCACTTTTCCACCTAACAATAAATTTTGACTTTTTAAACCTAATACCTGGCAAATCCCTCATGGTTTGAGCGTGAAATTAAGTCTGTGGACGTTTCATAAACTTTGAAAAGGCAGGAAAATTTTAAGTTTATTGAATGTTGGTTGCCCTAGTCATAATGTTACGATACAATAGGAATAGCAGGCTACAGGAATATTGCATTTATTTAGAAACAAAGCTGGATAGGTAAACAAGAAAGCTGTGAATACAGGTTTTTGTGAAACAATGGAAGTTACTCGCGTACCACCTGGAAGATCTTCGCGTACCACCAGTGGTACGCGTACCACAGGTTGGGAACCCCTGGTCTATACTAACCAATATTACAATCTAAACAGTATAATTTAGACCCGAAACCACCTTGATTTTAAATGACGCCAGGGAATTCATGCCTCGCAGCAGTCTAGCTTTTGTCTGGATTACTGGTAGAGAACACCAAGTTTTTCTTCAGACAGAATATGATGCTTTCCGTCATGGCCGACATGCTTCGGCGCTGTATGTGCATGTAGATTTAGCTAAATATGCGCAGAGATACTAAATATGCGCAGGGATAGCTAAAATTGCATAATGATAGCTAAATATGTGCAGAGATAGACAAATATGCGCAGAGATAGCTAAATAGGCGCAGAGATAGCTAAATATGCGCAGATTTATCTAAATATGCGCACAGAAAGCTGAATATGCGCAGAGATAGCTAAATGTTAGCTGGGACAGCTGAATACGCGCAGAGAAACCTAAATATGCGCAGATTTAGCTAACTATGTGCAGCTTTAACAGTTTTTGTGCTAAATCTGTCCGACATAAATTTTTTACGAACACGCTCCACCGTTAGAAGCATGTCGTGTGCATACAGCTTTAGCATGGGATGCAATGGCAACAAGTCTCTCTGGAGTACGCATTTGAAAGTTGTGATGTGTTCACCTCAACGTTGCGAGCAAACAGGCTGAGTTGGGAGTAAAGCTAGCACACTAAGCGATGGGAATATTGGACTGTGTCAAACAAGACAAAAAGCATATAGAAAGAATTATTTCACAGGGGGCAGGACCATGTTCTGAATGTTAATTTGCGCTTCACATTGGTAATACCTTTACTTTCACAGATATCCAGAGAGTGAAACTTGGTT
>JGI24159J19872_10014206_pt1 | contig 10306 bp, 6 predicted proteins | sample Ectturendosymbi4_FD_19872 | JGI IMG/M metagenome (IMG submission 19872) | reverse complement strand
CTGTGTTTCTTCAGGTCATAACCTCTTGTAACCTTTAGTTTATCATTGCCTCGGTTATTCTTTTTTCTAATGTCACGAGGTCTTGGTTGCTTGGTTACAACTTCTTGGTTTTGTCCTGTTCTGAGTTTATGGTTTCGTATATATTATTCAATGTGGAGTGTCTTAATAAAGTTCCTTTGAAATTGTGTTTAGGGACAAAGTTCCCACAACACATCTTACGTTATGTTATTGTTTCGAAAGAAGTTACATTCTACGAAATCAGCAACTGTTTCGTAAAAATATTGTTCTTTCATTATTGACAATGTCTATGAAATGCCTTCATGAGCCGGTTGGAATGACTTTGCGGACCGGATTTGACCTGCGGGCTGTAGTTTGGAGATCTCTGAATCTGATCTACAGTATTTTTGTTTTGCTTTTTTATCCGAAATTTGGCACAAGTGTCCCATTCTTTCATGATACAGCTTCTCATAAAACATCACAAATAAAGCTCTAAAATCCAATAGGATCACTTTTAACCATGTTCTCTGGAAGAATCTTATCAGTATTTATACAACTTAGAACTTTCCACTTCTTTTCTCTGAGTAGGTAGATTAACTGCAGTCAAGCACGCGTCTGCCACATCGAACTGTCAAGTGACCAGCATCCAGCTGATTTCTGAAACCCAACCAAATACAGGGTTTCCACTGGACTGAAACAGCCGCCGCTGGTGGTGCATACAATTTACACAACTGGAAAAATGAATGTGGGGCAGCATACTATATTAAGTGGATTTTTACAACTCTTTATGAAACAACACTGGTCTAAATCTTGTACAAAAAACGGCCATGCGATCCGTTCTCTCGTCTGCCTCTCGACGAATGAAACCCGCCATGAACGTTTGTTTTGTTTCTCTCGCTAAGTCATGTTCGGTACAGCACTTCCTTCGTGGCTGCTCTCTCCAGGTACTGCGCTTGTGAGACGTTTTGTGCGAAACAAGGAAGAACCGCTGTACGACCCTGTCGAATTGATTGAGGCTAATGGAAATTACGCCGTCATACGACACAGGGATGGACAAAAGAGCACTGTGTCAACGTCTGACTTGGCTCCTTACCCGAGACCACATGAAGTCCAAACCCAACATTCTTTTGAGGCGCTTGTTCTCTAAAATTCCGAGGTTTCTCAAGCACCCGACGCGGACGCAGCTGACGACTTTGTATCTGGCGCGACACCAAGTGACGGTGAACCTGAAGTGTCCGACAATGGCTCGCCAGCGCCGAACTGTGATTCGCCTGTAGTCAGGGCCGGCCTTAGCAAGTGCGGGGCCCGATTGGAAGCACCTTTGCGGGGCCCCACTCAGTGTGGTGTGCAGAAATACAAGGGCATCAAGTCATAATGATAGAAATCGCTGATTTGAAAGAGCAATGCCAAAAGGGTAACGCCAAGACCTCTCCAACAAAGACTTCAATGGGCAATGCCGTAACATTCAATAAATTTAGCTCTGGGTGTGCACACCCAGAGGTAAAGAGTTTGCAGTAGTAGCAACTGTTTGTATTTTTCAATAGAGAGTGTGTTAGCCTTGGACGACCTAATACTTCACCCTTTGGCAATCTTATTTTACAATGGAGTTTAGAAAACCGTGTCCCCTCATTTTCGTTTCTGGAGAAAAGTTCTGTTGTGATGTGGGTGGTTCTCTATTAGCTAATATTCAGAATCATGACACCTGGCCATGTAGCAGGATCGAACTGCTTCCTTCTTCGTCAGACTCAACAATTTTGAAAAGGCTTATCTCACGTCTCGCACATAAACTTGCTCCCAACTATCTGGCAAAACACCATCTGGCTGGTTCCCTACGTTGTCGACATCTTCACTGTGGTGTAGCTCTTCTAGAGTTTTTTGAGGATTTTCTGAGATATTGTATATTTGTCCAATGTACCTTTATCTTTTTCTGATTCAGCTTTTTTTGTATTAGTTTTAACCCCTTTTGACTACCACTGAAACTTTTGCCCTACGCCTCCTGTCTTTTGACTCATGGTAATTAGCTTAGTTACAGAAACAATATATTGTTAAATAAATAACCCAAATTTGACTGTTAGAACCAAGAACAAAACATCAGTACAACAACTGCCTATCACTGTATATAATATACACTTAGATGGTTACAGTGAAACCTACTTATTTAATATAACGCCGGTTAAGAGCACAAACTGCTTTTTAGAACAGCTGTTAAATATCCAGGAAAAGTTTATTTTTAAGTTTTAAAATTCTCTTCTTATCTACAGTAACATGAAATACATAAAACACTCGTAATTGCAGATTTCCCAATAACTATAAACTTACTTTTCAGAAAATTTTCGAAACAGGCAAGTATTGTAGATGCCTCCAAAACTTTCACAAAAGTCATCCCACCTATGCAACTTTTCAGCCTTTTTGCAACTTCTAGTTTATTAGGCCATAGGCCTACCTCAGAAACTACGACGCCCTGTGAGAATGATGCCATAGCACTTGCTTCGGCAGTATTTTATGATGCAACGCTCACCACAAGAACACCATAAGGCTTACTTCGCTTAATCTGTTGTAGGTTTCACTGGCACTTTAGATAATTGCAAATTCTGGCAGATTGTGATGTTGTACTGTGTACCGGGGGTGTCCAAAGTGCGGCCTGCAGGCACAATTCACAGCTTAACTCTAAATTCCCTTTCGCCAAAGCAAGTGGTCCCAACACTTCTGTTACTGCGCAAATGGCTTAACTGTTAATATTCGTTCATTACATTTGTCGTTATTTTCAACCCTACGACGCTGAACTGGGGTTTTGCCAATCCCACGTTACGAGTCCCGTACTATTTGCCTTTGTAAACAAACGCAGCAGCGCTCTCATCGCTTCAGTAGCTGAGGGTATTAGTCGGACTGCCGCGCTGGTGCAATCGAGTTCGTACTCCCGGGCTGTGCTTTTCCGGCGTTGGGAAAGGTTTGTGCTTTCGGGTTGAAGCCACCTCGCTTTGTGGTAGATGTGTGTGATTTTGTGGCATTCACCAGGTGATATTCTCCTGACGTTGCACGTTTAGTGCATGCGTTCAGTACATGTTTTCTGTCAGACGGCGGGAAGGTTTGAAAGTGACGCATTGCCAGTTGAAAACGACGCATTCTGTTGTGTTACAACGCAGCTTGAGTTGCTATAACTGGGCCGTGCACTTCCACCAGCTCACTGGGAGACAGCAACGCACCTGTGTTACGCTGCTGTGAGTGTACAAGGAAGGCGGTTGTGCGTTCATTTCACCGTGTTCTGTGCTTGATTATTTTGCTAACTCTGTTTATTTGATCGAGAATTGTTGTTTTTGTCTTGCTTGTGAATATCAGCTGAGTCGTATGAAACAATACACATGCATTCATTCAGATAAAAATTTGGCCATTTTTTGCATGCCTCCCATATAGTTTCCAGGTTTTCATTGCTCCCTGATATTGTATAAATGTGTCTCATTTTCTGTTGTTATAACCGAGCAGTTGCCGGTTGTCTGTTAGTGCGACGCTAACAATCATGCGTCAATGTTTTTGCAAATAAGTTCTTATGGACTATTATATGGCTTTGCCTTGTGCAGTTGTTGTTTTTCTCTTTCCTTGCCTTTCTTTTTGTTCTTTTCAAGGTTTGGCTGACTTGTTGACCTCGCGGTAATATCGCCAACCATCGCATTCTTTTCTTTGAAACATGACATGTTAATGCCACGCGTAAAAATACCACTGATTAATTAGAAGTGTTACCTGAGATGGCTATTGACCGCGAGGTATATCGAGTGACAGGGTTGCTGCCGTCACGACAATCCCAGGGTTAAATTGGGATCGGAAGTGAATCCTTCTCTAGCAAACACAAAGTCATATCATTTTAACCCAGACCTGAGCTATCCATAATAGCAGAACGATGGCCATCCCACTGGATATCAATTTTTGCTGCCGGCTTCGGAATAAATCGTAAAAGTTTGCAAATCATTTTGAATATTGAAGATATGAAACGTATACTTGCCAAAACTTTTGTTTAATTGCAATGTTTTCTAGAAGCTGAACTTCTTCGAACGATCGTTTGACTTGTTGCGTATCAACCACTTTTACTGAATTAGCAACAAACTGTGCGGTTTGCGCTTTTGTTTTGCTTTAATGCGTTACACACTTGTGAACACATTGGCTCTGGTTTGATTCACTGGCGTGGCGTAGACAGTCCCAAAATATTTTTGGGGGAAGTTGGGGTGACAAAATGCTTGATTTTAGGCGAGCAACAGTAGTTTTGTTTGGGACGCCGCTTCTCAAACCACAAAATGACTAGACATACTAAAAATTGGGGGGAGGCATGTCCCCCTGGGCCCCCTGGCTACGCTTATGGTTTGATTTTAAAAAGCAACCACGCGTCGCTGTTTATTTAACAATTTCTCTGGTTTATTTCGACCGCGAACCGTATTATCACATATGTGCAGGAGCCTACTGGACAGGAAAACACATATGACAAACATAAACAGTGGCTAACATGAGTTTGCATAATGCGGGGTATTGGCTTTGATATTTGTAACGCTACCTTAACCACGCTATACTTCCTTAAAGCAGCCAAAAGCTCATCTTTAAGAGTTAATGTTTTTTTGGTATTTTTCCACAAAAGCTTTCGAGTGTTTCCCAACGCATTCCTCGTAGAACTTCAGCGACCTCATCGTTTGCATCCATTCTTTCAGACGAGGATATGAATCAAACTTGTCATATTTCGGCATTTCCAGAACAGTGAAGTCGCATATGGCCGAGATATCTAGAAAAGATTGCCAGTTCGATAGAATGTCACTCCAAATAACGCTCAAAACAAATGTATTTCTCTGCACAGCAGAAAAACCGTTTTACTAAGCGAAAAAATCAGAGGCGGTGCTCTCACCGGCAATTGTCATATTGTCACCAGCCAGAAACTTCTGCTTTGACAAAAACATCTCGAACATGTCTAAGAAATTCTTGACATTTTCTTCATCTCCTAGACCGGGTTTTTGTCCCAAAAATAAAACCTGGAACGGTTTCTAAACAACATATAGAAACAATTCGTTTAATATTTAAACCTGAAAATTGTTTAAGTATTGTCGCCACTTGGAAAACAACAGCAACAGGAGAAATAAACACCGAAAGAAAGAAGAATTAAACATGTTTAGATAATGAAACTGAAATGTCATCTGCAAGATTGAAAAAACAGGGTAAGTAGTTTGACATTAATAAATTAAAAAATATTCTAATTAACCTAAACAATTACATCTAAATTTGATTTTATCTAAAGCGATGTTCCTCTCTTCCTAGATGCACGTCAGGCAAAAATTATGGAGATTCGGTCGTTTGAACAAGACAAGAAATTTTGTGAAAATGTTTCAGATGGGATCCTGGAATCGTTCACTATTTGCTTCTCATGTGCAGACGCATTTTATCGAAACGATTCAGACCAAAATTTAGTAGCTCAATTTCAGAGACCTCAATATCCTTGGTGCTTTGTTGTTTACATTCGCTAGAGAACTGGACCGTGAGAACGCTGTAAGCATTACGTATTTTGTGAGCATTGTTTTCTATTAACCAGATGTGAGCGCTGAACATTTTGCATGCTTTAAACTTTAAAGCATCAACAAAAAACTTGAAAACAACGCACATTTGCTTAAATTAAAAGCAAACAATAGAATTCTTCCACAGAGTTCACTGTGGCGAGCATGTACGGGATGCCTGGTGACTGCTAGTTTTGCCGAAAATAATAAGAGTTTCTTTTTTTCTTTTACGTTAGTACACTTGTTAAAATGTTAATCACTCAACGACTAATAAACCTTGACGCAGTTCCGATCTGTGGACAATATTAAGCTAAGCTTAATCGAAAACGCATGTGTACAAACAGCTGACATGGTATAATTTTGTGCCTTGAGCCTGAGGTAGAAACTACCACTAGAGGTCGTATGCGCGCTGAGCACAGAAACTTTTCTTCAGCTTGAACCGCTTCCAAAGTGGTCGCAGCAGGTATTCGAACTGTTTGATTACAGGAAGTCCAAATATGAGCGCATTGCAACCAAATATGAGCAAAAGAAATCCAAATATGAACAAATTTGCTAAGGAAAGAAACCAACACACAACCGTAATAGCAACCTGTACGACACCCCGGGTTTGATACAGTACTGCAGAAAAATATTTATTTTCGATGAATTTCTAGCTTCACGAAACAAACCGAGTATTGGTACATGGCGTCAATCGCGCTCTCTTCAATATACAAAACTTGATCCACCATCGCCCGTGCTTCAGAATCCTTTGGATACAGCTTCTCCATATCGCCCTTCGCGTACTTGTTGCACAAATACTGGATAATGGCGCGACTGCAAATGTAAACAACTAGAATAAGTCTTCCTTTTTAGAATCGAATCTATTACATTGTTACATTAACGTGAAGGCACATCTCCATTGCGTGGCCCTTCAGCGTGGAGGTTGGAGTAGCCAGTTCAAAGTTTATTCATTGCAACTTGTGAGAAGAAATGGTGCGATTAAATTTTGCTGATATACAAAGAACATCAGCTTTTTGAAACGTGGGCGCGTGGGCGATAACTTATTTTTCTTCAACCAAAAAGTAAGGTAAGTACAGTATTACAGTTTACGTCACAACCACGTAAGAAAATGCTTGCGGAAACAGTTTCGACGAGCAAGTGCTTTGTAAACTCTGCAAATAGCGCTGAGTTGACAACTAATGAATCTATTTTATTCAAACGACTTTCTTATTTGCACTCCATACAAAGTGCTACTAGCGTGTATGTGACGGTTGACTGCGAAGAACTGTGAACTATAAGCACAAGCAAATGAGTGTACTGTAATTTTTCCACACACCTTTCGCCCAAGCACAACTCTCCGTCTTTAATTGCAGGGACCTTTCCTCTGGGATTAACAGCTAAAAATTCATCGCTTTTATGTTCATTTCCTCCGAAATCGATCTCTTTCAATACAAAGTCTACACCCAGAGTTTTTAAAGTCAGCCATACAGCCCGACACGGAGGGCTTACCACGTTTGAGTAAAATGTTAATGTCATTGTAGTTAGAGCGTGCACTAATATGACGAGTTAACCTAAACAGACATGATTCAGTTTCATAGTAGAATATCATTAAAACACCAGTTTGTTCAACTTCAAAAATGAAAGAAAATGAGAAGACACTCAACAGTCGTGCTTGCAGCACTACCAGTCAAGCTGAAGATAACTCACTTCGTAGAGCGAAGTGTTACCTAAGAAGATATACTTAACTTTACAATAACGCTACCTTAAAAATCGTTTCATGTTGCAAATTTAGGTGCACCAATGTGTTAAGGTTGCACACTTTATACCTCTTCAATACGTAGATTTTATTTCAAATAATTGGTTGATGCTCAGTTCTTGTGTTGATACATGTTGCGTGCATTGCTGTTGGTGCTGACGTAGACATATCGTGCTGATTGTTGAACTGGTAAATGTTAAACAAAATTTTTGCATCCTTCGCTTGCAGTGCTCTGTGAAAAGTCTCTTGCTGCTGGTCTTGGCTTGTTTACGTAGATTACGATCTTATGTAGGTTTTGTTTTAGCAATTTCTGCATAGCTGTTGGTCCTGCTTTCACTTTTAGCGAATTTGACAGGGTTGGCGGTCAGGTTTTTGCTTTTGACGTCTTTTGCGTCACACTATTATTCCTTGCGTCACAGAGTCCTTTGGTTTTGAATTGCTAGCATTGTCAAGTGTTGCTTTATTTTTTGACTGAAAATGGATTAAGAATAATCCGAAACGTCTCAAATAAAAACATGTATAGTTATTTGAAGGTTTTTTTAGTGATGATGAAACTATTAAGTCTATCCCAATTCTAGTTTTTCGTTATTATTTTAAATACATTTTTAAATGTTCTAACGCTTTTCAATTTTCATGTTTAGAAGCTCTAGACTGGTAGGCTAGTCTAAAAGAACAGGGCATGTGGCTTTGGAGTGAGGGAATTGATAAAATGTTTGGGGGGCAAAGAGTTTTCTGAGAGGGGCCCAAATTTTTTAAACTATGTCCAATAGTTTTAAACTACCTCCAAAACATTTTTCCAATGGGGGTGAAAAAATTTCCTGCACCCCCTATTTACGGGCATGCTTTGGGGGCCAATTGTGCCCCAGTCCTTACACCTTCCTCGCCAGACAAAGCCATTTCAGCCATCTCAGTCAAAAGTCCTTTGCACAAAGGAAAGAGATGACACTCGACCACAAACTAAAAACTTTAGGCTCCAGTTGTTTTCGGTTTATATTGCCCCTCGGAGGGCCTTATATTGCCCCTCGGAGGGCCTTATATTGCCCTTCGGAGGGCCTTATATTGCCCCTCGGAGTTTATATTGCCCCTCCTCTCAAAATCTGATAAAAAAAAGTTTGCATGAAATCACGGTGAATAGTCAAGGCTAGTTTAATCCTTTTTCTCGTATCTTTGGTTTCTCAGTAACGTCCTAACTGTACATCATAACATCTCCTTACACTTAGGTACTGGCGACAAACATTTCGTTGGGGCGGCTATCGTTAGTCCCCTCTCAATCGGAGGGTTGAGGGTTCGATCCATGGCCACTGAGTGAATCGCCGTGGTGCTCCTTGGGCAAGACCGTTCGCCTAAACTGCTCCGGTAAGAAGCATATTTCAGGCATTGGCATGCCGCTAATTGCCGTCGCCAAAATTATAAAAAAAACATTTCTTGGCACATCTCATGCTATTTTTTAATGTTCAGTGAGATATTTTCATTATCTGCCATAAGCTGTAGCCCAGTCATTAGGTGAATTGATCAACATTAAGTTTTGGCGGTTGAAGTGAAGAACTTTGCAAAGATAATTTTCTCAGTTTCAATACAACTGCCGTTTTTCTGCATGACGTAATGGTGCCGGAAAATGACTTCCCTGAAGCGGGGTAGTGCAGTTGGTGCATTATCTTAGGTAACTTTGAGCTCAGATTATCGGTTTGAACTACAAATAGAGTGGATAAGAGCCAGCCGATAGGCAAGGTGGTTTTCGTGAAGTCGCCTTTTTAAACATTGGCAGTCATAGAAAAAGTTATTTCAACAAGAAAAGTTGAAAAAGGGGGTTGCTCTCATATTGATGAATTTGAGGCAAGAACCTCAGTCTGAAAACCTAACGCAAGGGTAAACGATATGTTTAGATATGATTGTGGTTAACGATTTTATTAAAAAGAGGGTTAATCGAAATGGTTGTACAGCTTGGCAATGGCTACACTGAATAAAGTTGTTCATCGCAATACCGTCGAACGTAAGACGTTGTAATCACTGCTGAGCATCCAAAAGGCCTAAGTCCCAGCTGGCATGGTTTGATAATACAGTTTTCGAAATAGAAGTCTGTTGGTAACCAGTCCCGTCGCCACGGGGGCTGGGCGGGCTTAGCCCCCCAAAAGAGCTACAGGTCCCCTAAAATTGGAATATGAAACACTATAAATCAGTGGATTTTTTGTCAAATTTTAGAATGTCAGTCCCCCCTACACAAACGTAGTCTCCCAATTGAAGACCTTCTGGTGATGGTTCTGTTGGTAACGAACAAAGGCAAGGAATAACACCATGCACGTATAATTCGAAGAAGTCCAACAGCTAGATCAAGTGTGCAGGTCACAATGAAGACTGCAAGCCAGCGATTCTCAACCATAGCCGGTTTTAAACCTGTTTAAAATATTTTTTCAAAATGGGTCCTTGCACCTATATAGGGTTCCGCTCACGTGCCGAGAGAGTTAACGTTTGAAGCCTTCTTACTACTGAAACGTGAAGTGAGCAAATGAAACGTCCTTTACATCACTGAGATCATATTATGAAATTAATATTATAGCCTGCTATACGCAGTATATATACTTTTTTAGTTAAAGATTGGGATACTACACGAAATTTTAACATGCATAAATGTTTACATTTGTAAAGTAGGTATGCCGCCATCACATCCATTAATTTTTCCGTTTGATCCTCTGGAATGTGTCAACTATGGTGGCGACAAGCAGAAAAAGCAAGAATCATACTCGACAATAAAAAACAAGACACATTTCTGTTTGTTAGCGTCTGATTGCGATTTTGAAGATGCTTTATTAATCCTTATATATTTAAATAAGCACGAAACATGATCTTTTTTTTATTTACAATTTTTGTAAGCAAATGTGTGGGGTTGAAAGGACGGCAGTTTTATTGTCGGCCCCGGGCGACACTTAACCTTGCTACGCCACTGGTTGCTGCCATCTCCCGTTTTCTTTGTCTCTGGTTTCCAATGAGTTTGCACAATGTCTATGGTTGGCATTGCAACGCATTTTCTGGGCATTTTCACTGTGTGTTAGTTTGTTTT
>JGI24159J19872_10014204_pt1 | contig 10306 bp, 3 predicted proteins | sample Ectturendosymbi4_FD_19872 | JGI IMG/M metagenome (IMG submission 19872) | reverse complement strand
AGAAAAACTTAGCTTGCGCACTTTTATCCTCACGGGTACCAGTACCTACCGGGCCTGGGTACGATGTACCTTTTGTACCCCCTCTCGTAGGCCCTGAGGATAGATTGTCCGCTTTATCTATTCTTTCGATTGAAAATGCTTTTGTGGGGAAACTGAATTTTGATGACATAATTCGGATTTGCGTCAATGAAGGCTCGACTAGTTGATTTTTGAAATGCCAGTGATTAAAAAATGACCTGCATACATTTTTTAAAACCTCGTCACATGTTTCGTGTTGCGGTCGAGGTGGCTGAAAGACAATAGCCATATTCTTTTCACTCCTATTTTACGAAATGTGATACTTTCTTTCGTGCTTCTATTGCATGTCGTGATTTGCAAAAGGTTACTAAAGCGGTTGAAATGTACTTTGTGCAATGACGTTCTTATTTCATCAGCATACATAACACGCATTTGGATTTTTGCACTGCGAGCAACATTCATAAAAATATTTTTAACAGTTGTGCTGACCAGCGTATTTAAGCTACACTGAATTCCGAGGATGGGGGGCGGCAAAATCGCCGAAATCCATGGGGGGCAAGCTATGCTGCTACGCCACTGCCAGACCATGCACAAGCGATTGCACAGCTTCGTATAAAGCGAATGCGTACATTTTACGTACAAAGCGTACAATTCTATACAAATAATGAGGTGTGGAGTTTAGGGGAGGCGAACGAGGCCGTCGCCTCGGTCCCCTTTTTTCAGAGGTGCCGTGAGGGCCCCCGTGTTGTGAGTTTGCCTCGGGCACATAATTCTAATATCCACCCTTGCATATAACACATTTAACACAAAGGCTCGCGGGGCCCGTAGCAATCGCTACATTTGCTGCCATTGTTAATCCGGCACTGCACCCACCTGATCATTCCATCGTTCGAAGCTGTGCATAATATGTCATCAGTCACGCGCGCAAGACAATCCACCGAACCAGGATGTCCAGGAAATCTGTCCGACGGGGCAGCGAACTCTTGCCAGTTGAAGAACAACAGTGGGCCCGTGGCAGTGCCGGCAACAACTTTTTTGTTTCCCTGTTGGCCAAAACACGTTGGTAAGAGCAATTTTTTTCGTTCTTTTTGTGCAGCAATGTCAAACCTTTACCGGAGCACCTTCATCACTTTAGCACACATGAGATCGCACTCCTCGTTTTCCGACTGAACGATAAATTTCCTCTGCCGGGCATTGTATGAACACATCGTCCCATCGCCGCTCACGGCAAAAATTAAACGATTCTGTTCGTCGACGGCGATGTCGCTGATGTAGTCCTCGCACCGCTTATCTTGCATGACTGGACGGTACCCTTTTCGCAAATCCCAAATCTGCACGAAGCAGTTAAACATTGCGCAACAATCGACAAAACCTAAGCACGAATAACCCCAAGGCCTTGACTTACCTGAAGCACCCCATCGTCATCGCCACTTGCCACCAAGTTTTTGTCAACCACTGTCAATGCGTACGGAGATGACCTGACGTGCAAAAGCAATTGGTCAACGTTTAAAATATTGCTAAAGGCGATCATTATAAGATAAACGACACACCTGTGTGCGTTAGCGATCCTCTGCTTTTCTTTTCCCGTTGTAGCACAAACAATGCAGAACCCCCGGTCTTTGCCCAGCAGCAACACATCTACACAATAAAACTTTTAAAACCCTTGAGTTATGCACAAAAACGATCAGGCTCAAGGCTGTCACCATCGCCGTCCGTCGTGAAGGAAATGCATCTGCAAGGTTTTTTGCTGATTCTTAACTTTGATTTCTCTTCAGCGTCTTCGTCAGGATGACATTTGTAGCTAGAGATGAAACAAGCCGCATAGGGTGAAAAAGTATTTAACGCGGAATAGATAGCAAATTTCTGTTAGAGACAGGCGATACAAAAATGAAACTACTCAGCTGTCAATTCGCAAAACTGACCACGTACATATGCATGTATCCATTCATGTTAGCAGTGGCCACAAGGTAAGAAGAAGGGTGGAACGATAGATCCACGAAGTCAGTATTTCCCTTAATTGACTTAGGTCTTGAAACCATAACCTCAGCCTCTTCATCCAATTCCTCACTGTCCGAACTTGAAAAGTCACTCATCTTATCGCATTAGAATTGCTGCCAGCACGCGATTGCCGGGATGTCGCACCAGGTGATCGAAAATAACAAGCATAGATGATACGTACACACCCTACAAAAAGACATAAGCACGATGCAATGCAGAAGGTTGATTACACAGCACACGAGATATCCATTTGCTGCCGCCACGGTAACACAAGGCCTCACTTTTCACTAAATTCCAGCCAATAAGTTACTTTATTTAAGTGAACTGTGCAGTCCGGTTAGACACCTATTGACCAATTTTATCATTGCTTACGCAGTAGGCCAAACTCAGAACTGGAATGACAAAGCAACGTTAGCAACAGAAAACGATCTTATGACAATATCAAGAAAATACCGACGCACTCATTTAGGGAGACTTTCAGTTCCTTCTATTGATAGTGAAGAGTTGCAGGCATAAAGGCAAAATTCGTTGTTTAACAGAATAGTTGGCAAACTAAAAAACAATCTCTTGGTGGATCGTGGGTAACGATCGTTCGACGTATTGCTTCACAATACTAATTTCACGACTCGCAGAACTGAAGCAGGGTTGACGAATTTTTGACATTGAGAATACAGCAACGTTAGAACGCAGTTGCTGTCTGATAACACCGCATTCTGCGGTTCTTACTGTTACAATTTGAGCTAGTACAATAAAGATCCAAGAGAATCGTCTTCAGCATAAAACAATATCAGAACTGTTTCAACACAGCTATCAAAATGATAACTTAGTGTAAATGTCAACAAGGCTTGAAACATACGCAGCTGCATACTGGTAGTTCTATGTTTGATTTTTTTTAGTAAACGCTGAAATACCAGTAGAGTTGATCTACTGAAGCTTCCAGAAGACTTTCTCATATGTGCACAAAATGCACACAACACCATGAACATCAAGGTTTTATGGCAGTGAAGGAAATACCAGAAAAAAACTGAACCAAAGTACTTATTCAGTTAAAATTACGTAGCAGAACCAAGAAAGAGCTCAGCAATTCTTGCTGCTTCTCGAAAACCACTCAATAAAGCACCATGCACTGTAGCTGGGTAGTTTCTCATGGTGTGTTCACCAGCAAAAAATAACCTTGGAGAACCACTTCTCATAACATCGTTGTAATGGGTACCCTTTGCATCAACAGGGGCCGCCATGATATCATAATCCTCCCCTGACGATCCAGTAGCAACGTATGAATAACTTCCATGGCTCCATGGATCTGAACCCCAACGTGTAACTGTGTAATTTAAAGGCTCTGGAACTTTGTCAACACCAAAAATCGCCTTCAAAACTGCTAGAGTTCGTGAAACGACTATTCCATCTCCAACATGCTCCATCATATTTGCTGCTTTACCAGCAACCAATGCAATAAGAACAGGAGCACGGTATATTGCCCAGAACAGAAAAAGCTCTCCACGAGAACTTGTGGTAGCTCCAACATGACCAAACAAATTTTGAGCAGCAGACTCCCAAAACGGGCGGTCAAAGCAAAGAACAACTTTGTTGAGGTTACCAAAACCTAATCTTTGAATAGCATCTGTTTTCCATTTTGGCAAAGGTGGGTTAAATGAGACAGTTGGTCCATGGTCCAGGTCAGGTCGTGGAGGACGCAAAACACCTAATGGAAGTGTGCAAATTACAATATCACAATCAATTGTAATGGGTGGTGAATTAACCTGAGTTGACTGCACAACTACTTCGCACCGATCTTCTCCATAAATTATCTTTCGTGCAGCTGTGTTTAAACGAATGTCAAGAGAATCAGCATAAGCTGTTGGCAAGATTGAATATCCATTGCGAACAACTAGATGGCTTCCACTAAACTCATATGCATCATCTTGGTTCCAGTGTCTTAAACTTAAGCAGTCTAAAGGTGCAGCATTTGCAAACTCTAGATTAGCCAAATGCCAATCCAGAAGCTGACAATCATTTGAGGAAAGATACACATCACTTGGTTGGTTACTTTCCATGGAAGAAATCTGAACTTCTAGATCATTTTGCTTTTTGCTGAGCTGATCATATTCCACACATACAGCTGTCCATTCATCAAGGCACATATTCTGCTTTCCTTGAGATTTTGCTGTATTGGCTTGGCTCTGCATGGCTTCCTGAAATTCTGTAGCTTTTTCTTGCAAAACAAGCATTTTTGAAATAACTTCATTTAACTGTTGCTGTAATTCAGCAACGTGACACCAGTGAGACAGCAGCTTTTCCTTCACTTTCTTTTCCTGCAGTTGAACAAGAAGTCCAAATGTATTGCCCAACGAAAGCTGTTCACCTTGAAAAGTATCAATGTTCATCTCATGACTAAGATGTGCAGTTGCTTCCAATAGTTTGTTGAATTCTTGTTCTATCAAAACATCCTTTTCTTTTGGCACTCTTTTACCACCAGTTTCAAACAATGGGCATTCTTGCTTTATTTTGTGCAACTCCATGTTGATTTGCTTGCTTATGACAGTGATGGGATTCCCACCTAATCCTGTGACAACCATTGCACCCAGATCAGCCACAAATTTACCTTTTCTGAATGTAGAAATTCTTCCTCCAACTCTATCTCTAGCTTCTACAACAACAACTTCCATCCCAAATGATGTCAACTGCCTAGCAGCAGCTAATCCTGCAATTCCAGCTCCAATCACCACGACTTTCCCTTTTTTTGCTTGTCGGATAGGATGAACCCTTTTGAATATCCCAAAGTTTATATAACCATGCATTTCTAAATACTTGTGTATACGAAGACTCAGAGAAACCTGTGCAGAGTTAAGTTTCTTTGCTTCACTCACACTTTGAACTGCAACTTCATATATAAGCTCAACTTTAGGATTGTCAAGCCAGAGCAGCAAAATTTTATTTCGAATAAACAAAAAATCTTGGAGAACTTCTGTAGTAGCAGAGTTAAAATCAGGAAACAACCGTTTTTCTTCAGGAGACAATTCATTGTGTGGAAGACGACTCTGATATGCTGCAGCTTCTAATGTCATTGATGAACTAACTACATCTACAAGTTTGTTTTTCCCAAACGCTAATGATCCAACATCACCATCCAGGCTAGAAAATTCCATTGCAAATTTTACAAATTTTTGGCAAATTTTGAAAATTGTATGTAAAAGTAATGCATAAAACAATATCTTCTGCATCAAAAAATATACATTTAAAAGAGAGATTACAGTATTTACAAAAAAAAGATTTAAGACAAGAAATAGGGTCGGTTGAAAAAATTTACAAATGCATAGGGGTCATTCTATGTCAAATGAACCAAAAAAATTGGAGAAGTCAACCCACCATCTCAGATTTTCCTCAAATGTCATAAGCAGACAGAACTTTTCACGCTGATTCCAAAAAACTAAATTTTATTGAAATTGGTTAAGGTTTTGCAAAGTTATGGACCATACAAAATGACTACTTTTTGTGGTCAATGAAGTGTAATGACTGGCAAGAAAATCATCAACTAACTGTAAAACTAAATCATTCTTATTGTAATCATTTAATTGTTGCAAAAACTTGACAGGATGTTGTCTCAAGTATCTTATCTTCACTTGAAGAAAATTTTCAAAAAATCCATGCGCTTACCCCAACTTTGGGGTAAAGAAAATGGGTAGTCATCAAAATCACTCATGCGTTACATAAATTTTGAATGGTAATATCTCGACGAGCAGACATGCTATTGGCATGTGCAATGCATCATCTGAAAGCTCTCACTGAGTAGATTTTAGTCTTAAAATATCCACATTGTATATTTTGTTTCTTTTGAATAAACATCCCACAAAGTTTTTGCCTAAGATTTCAATGTAATTGTACTTTAACCCTTTTGGTGCCACGTACACCACTTTTTTGCTGAACTTTGCATAACCATAGCTCACCAGCCGATTGAGTAAGAGAGCTGTTCAAACCCTCTAAAGATGCGGGAAGTCTTGTAGTTTATATATTTTTTTAATTGGAGAAGTTAGGGTTTTGGTTTTCTTGTGAGTGATGTCATAGTGGGGGTAGGTTCATGCATTTTGTCTGAGGCCATCGGGCCCTGAGTGTCAAACCAATGACCCAATTTTTTGACTCAAAATTTTATTGGAAACTAGGCTATAATTCACGCCATTAGAGCTCATGATCGACTTTTTAGCATTTCTGGATCTAAAACTATGGCTCTAAAACCCAAATTTTGATGAAAAATCAAGTCGGGCAAAAGGTAACCTTGGCGATATTGGCTGAAGGCCATAACTCGCCATCCAATTGAGCAGGAGAGCTGTTCAAACACTCAGCAGATGCGGAAAGTCTTGTAATTTCAATTTAAAAAGAAAAATTGGAAAGTTTTAAATATTTGTTGTTTTGTTGGTGACATCATAATGGGAGTAAGTTTATGCATATTTGGATAAGATTATCAGACCCTGGGCGCCAACATCAAGAGCCAATTTTTGACTTGAAATTTTATGGGAAACCAGGTTGTTCTAAGAGTCTTTAGAGGGGTTGATTGGCTTTCTAGCATTTCTGGTTCAAAAGTTATGGCCAAAAAAATGACGGAAATCCCCAGAAATCCCTTTGGGGATTATTTATAAAATAAGCAATGAGGATATTTTAAGACTAAAATGTCCTCAGTGAGAGCTTTCAGATGATCTATTGCACATGCCAATAGCATGTGTGCTCGTCGAGTTATCACCGCTCAAAATTTATGTCACGCATGAGTGATTTTGATGACTACCCATTTTCTTTACCCCAAAATTAGGGTAAGCGCATGGATTTTAAAATTTCTTCTTCACTACTGAAGAAAAGATACTTGAGACAACCTTTTGTCAAGTTTTTGCAATAATTAAATGATTGCAATGAGAATGATTTAGTTTTACAGATAGTTGATGATTTTCTTGCTAGTCATTATGCTTCATTGACCACAAAAAGTAGTCATTTTGTATGGTCCATAACTTTGCGAAACCTTAACCAATTTCAATAAAATTTTGTTTTTTTGTAATCAGCATGGAAATTTGAGGAAAATCTGAGATGGTGGGTTGACTGGCTGGGACAGCTGACAGAGAATGACCCATAGCATAAGTATTATAAATACTTGCAAGTGAGATAGGCAAAAGAGTAACAAGCAACTCAACAAACAACACAAAACAGCTCTGCTAGCACACTTCTTTGAATAATCCAAAGATCAAACAACAACACAGCACAACATTTGCTTGACTGCCATGATTGCAAATTACAGTGACAGTGAAGTGTAGTACAAAAATATTTTGAAACACGAATGAACCATTGGTTTCAGGCTAATTACTAGGGTTTTTCTACCAACAACCAGTCTTTGGTTATGCCTCCTTCAAAAGTGTCTCACAAACATTTTCAATAATACATAATTTCTCATTAATATATAACTTACACCAAGCTTTTACAAAAAAAGAATTTGTAAAACTAGAATAAAATTTTCACTAATTCAAAACACTAAGCTCATTGGGTAGTGGCTTATTACAGACCAGTATTTTTTCTAGAGTTGAAAAAGTTTAGTTGAAAAACGTATGCTTGTTTGTTTCAACTCAGTGAAAACGAGCATGTATTTCATTGGATGCTGGTCTGAATTCCACAGCAAGCAGATACATGTGATTTTTAAAAATGTTTCACAGCATGGTGCATGGCATATCTTCCAAATCAATGTCATGCTTATGAAATTANACCAGGGGTCGGCAACCTTTAGCTAATTGCGTGCTGACTCAAGGCTTTAAATCATTCAGTGCGCCAACAACATATACGTATCATATTTTCAGACCATAAGGCACAGTATCATAAATTGAACGCTAGGTGTTCTTTTTTCATACATAAGGCGAATTGGATTATAAGGCTAGCTGTTTTTTTCACACATAAGGCACATTAAATGAAGCAAAACTTACATAAGTCAAACTATATTCCAACTCTTTCACAATAACTCCCCAGTGTCGGAGTCACCACCAAGGGTTTAATCTGTCATTACATATGAGGGCGTTTGATCTGTCACGCATGCCTCATCCGCTAGACATGAATAGAATAAAATAAAAGTTGTGGGTGTTCTTGATTTGGTGTGTGCCAATGTAGTCAGGAGCCTCACTGAGTAATACCATCTGTGGTATGCACTAGCCACTCTTGGAACCACATATGCTGCTCATTGCAATTGTTAGTTTTTTACATAACAATGGTCTATTTATAAAAAATCGTAATTAGCAATTAAAAAAATAGCACCTTTTACCACATACAATTGGTTGGAGATGAGAAAGCATAACCAGATTCATACATTAGGCGCACCGCATTATAAGGCACACTTTCAATTTTTGAGAAAATTAAAGGATTTCAAGTGCACCTTATGGTCTAAAAACACAGTATTTTTTTACAAGTCAAGGTCAGTATGTCTTCTGTGTGAATCACGTCATAAGTGATATGCAAAACTTGGAGCTTCTGCGTGCCATTGAAAATTGGTTGGCATGCGTGCCATAGGTTGCTGACCCCTGAATTAGACTGCTCAAAAATGGTCAACACAAGAAGTGCATGGCAGGTGAAGAGACCTGCTAAGACAAATCATAAATTTATCTTACAAACCAACAATGGATCATAAAAAATATTCTGCACTAGTTTCTTTTCACTTAAAATCAATCACATCAGACTTAAGTCACACGTTGTTACTCTGTCATGCCTGAAAATTATCACAAGCATGATATCTCATTAACAAATACCACTGGTCTGAATGAATGTTAAACCAAATTTTTAAAATATGTCAATAAGCCACTTAATTATAATTGCACATTAAGCAATCTTTTGCTATTTAACACAAATGCTGACACATTAAAATGTTACTGCATGATACGGAAATGTATTTAGAGCTAATCTGTACAACAAATATACATGTCAAGCCAGGCAGATCGGTAGCAGTGTTGCCAGATGGTTGTCACCTAAACCTACTAAATCGTGCCATGAAAAAATGCTAGATCCTGCTAAAATCCATGTCACAAATTTTCTACTAAAAATAGTGAAATTCTGCTTAAAAAACTAGTCTTTTTCAGGTTTTTAAAATAAACTTGTAAAGCTGTGTAAAATAAACTTGTAAAGTTTTGTAAAGCTATCAGTTTTTGGTCTTGGACTCACTATCAATGGATCAGACATAAGGCCTAGGACTTCCTGGCGTAACTAAACCACCTGGAAAAATATCTATGCGTCGTGGTATAAAAATAAATTTTGCCAATGTAGTCTTTCAAACCCAATGCGCTGCCTAAGCACAGAAGCAACCATTTAGGCTTCACCAAGCCATCCAGTTGCTATAATGATGCAATTATCTTCATGAAGCAGCTTAGCTGTGTTACAATAGAAACTCCAATGGTAATAGCAATGGTATAGTTATGCATCCAAATGATTAAAGGCAGCTAGTTGAGCCTGGTGGTCTTTGTGCTGCCCAATATAAAGCGTCAGAAGGAAGGTGAAGAATTTTTTGATGGGGGGTAAAAGTTTTTGTCTGTAAAATTGTTGGAACAAATATTTGACCAGGAATTTGTTACCTGCTAAACCTACAGAACGGTTTTTAAATCAGCTAACTGCTGGATTGAAAACTTTACAGCAAACAGTGAGAAAAACTTGCTAGGTTTAGCAGCATATCAGCTAAAATGGCAACACTGTCAACACGTCATCTGGTTACAGTACTTGTTATTATGACGCAATGATGTGCTTGAAGCAGGTTGGTTGCGTCACAATAAAAACTCGAAATGATTGAGGCAGCTTGTATCTGGCCCTGGTATTGCCCATTTCAAATCGTCATCAAGAAGACAAAGCATTTTTTGATGAACAAGGAGGAAAAGTTAAAATATTATCACCAAAAACTGTTCATACAATTTTTTCTATTCTATTTGAATAAGGTTTAGGTTTTATTCTATTTGAATAACGTTTAGGGTTCATTCTATTTGAATAAGGTTTAGGGGTTTTATTCTATTTGAATAACGTTTAGGGTTCATTCTATTTGAATAAGGTTAAAATGCAGCCATTGTCAGAGACCCAAGGAAAAAACAAAAATTGAATGCAGCTCCTGTAAGCAGTGGTTCTCATATTGCTGTGCTGGCGTATCGGCAGGCGACAAGGTGTAGTGTCAGTAACCACCCCTTTCTACTGTAGCCAATGCTTGTCCACTGACAGGCAACAGTCAAGCCCACAAACTACAATTCGATGTCACCATTGCCATAGCCAAACAGACTCAGGGAGGAAGTTAACGACCCAATGC
>JGI24159J19872_10014203_pt1 | contig 10306 bp, 8 predicted proteins | sample Ectturendosymbi4_FD_19872 | JGI IMG/M metagenome (IMG submission 19872) | reverse complement strand
GCCTGGAACGTCCGGAACAAGTCCTCGAACGGCTTCTGATGAACGGTCCGGCCCGGCCCTCCCCCGGTCTGGAAGAAGAACTTGAAGACGCTCTCCCCTTTGCCGGAGGCCTGCTCGTTCTCCCACTCGGTGACGTCGTCGGCGTCGAGGGGGTCGTAGCCGTCGTGGAGGATCCGGACTTTCTCTTTTGTTTCGGAAGCGGCGGAAAGGACATGAAAAAAACGCAAAATGACGCTAATTAAAATTAAAACCAACAAAAACGCGCATTTCACTGCAAAAAGAAAAATATTAAATATCATAGATGTTTTGGTCTTTTCCAGCGCAAAGTACCAGACGAAACAGAAATATTAAATTTCATAGATATTCCAAAGCGACCATCGCCTGTCAATCAAATCTTGAGGTCGCATCGCACACATTCTTTCAGCATTTCAGTGTGACGTAAAAATGGCACAACCGTAACCTTGTACATCGCGTTAAACAGAGAAACTTCTTTTGTAAAGCGTTACGGACAATAAACAAAGGAAATATAAAATGCGAGACTGTTATGGTATTGAGAACAACGCAACATTTATTACGTAATGCTAACGTAATCTACAACTACTTTAAATATGAAAGAAAAAGAAAAAGCTTTCATACCTTCATTCGGACGAATGTTACGCAGGTATGTAGCGTTGCCAGCTGCCACCACCAACTAGATAACGGAAAGCAGTTAATCGCAGATGGCTGACAGGCACCGCACAAGAGAGCAAGATGACATTCCAGACGAGTCGCCATTTTGCTCGAAACGTTTGATCTACAGCGCACGCGACCGCAACCTGCTACGTCAACACCTCCCCACACTCGTAGCACTACTCCTGTCTACAATGCGGTTGTTGCTAAAGCGGATAAAGACCTGGCGTTGTCGACCAGGAGGTTAGGGGAGGTCGGAGCAACGTCGGTACAGGCTTCTCGCGAACAAGCTTTCAAATTCTCGGGGAAGCACAGTTGCTGGGAGCAAGCGCGATGCAGTGAAACGGTCATCTTGCAGTTATTTTTAAGATTTTTCCAACAGATATTTTTATGATTTCTACAGCAGTATTTCCTGACGAACTGCACGCCTTGCTGTGATTGGCCCACCCAATTCGCGTCTCTTGCTGTGATTGGTCCACCCGATTCGCTTCCTGCTATGATTGGTCCATCCCAGTTGCCTCTGACTCTGCACCAGCGCTCCTCAACCTGTGGGCCGCGAAGCTCCTTCAGTTGGGCCGCGAAATGTTCCGAGATAACTTAAATATTTGTTGAAAAAAGTTATTGGTTGATACAAACTGCATTTTCTGGAAAAAGTTATGAATTACGAAAGCCAAAAATGTATTATTGTCGCATTCCATCCGAGGAATGCTCCCATTTTTAACCCTGGATTGCTACTGTGGGTTCCACAAACCCAAGGCAAGTGCGGTGAGCAAGTGTTGCATACGTGAGGACGCGTCGGAGCGCTTTCCACGCTTCAGTAGCTTCATTTTTTTGTGCGACAGGTGCGGAAGTGGGTCGCGACATCAAAAAGGTTGAGAAGCACTGCTCCACACCATACACGATCCGCAACTACATCCCCAGCTGCGCAAATAGCCGTTCTCTTCCTCGGTCTGTGCCGAGAATCCCGCAAGGCACACGGATCCGCCCTCTGCGGACCGTCGCAACAAAATCAACAGCTATTTAATCCATTACGTTTTTATGAATGGAGTGCCTGAAAACGGCAAAATAGCCGATGCTCAGCTTGGATTGCAGTTGGTGTGAAGGCTTTTCCGAATGAAATTGGTGGTTGGTAGGGAAGTGTTGCGCAGTGTGCAACGACCATTGTCATTTTCACTGCTCGTCTCTGTTAGCATCCGGCAACTATTGGTGAGTTCTACCTCAAACTGAAGTCTTGGTTTAAAAAATTCGCACCAAAACTTCCACAGTTGCTTTTCAATGCACTTCTGGGCAACAGAAGCACTTCCTTCAGCCCATATTCACAGGGCATCACCGACATGACCGGCCCGCCGACCGCACTTCCACTTACATCCGGGTGTGTGCACTGCAGCGTCACAAGCCGTGACGGTTGCCACGTAAACGAGAGAGACTTGAGGTGCTCGACTGAAAAAGGCCGCGTCTACTGTGACGCAACGGACACAGCTGCAGGCGAGAAGCGCTACGTCAGCTGATGAGTCATGTTCACGTAACAGGAATGTTTAAAGCTTTTCATGAAGCCTTAGAAATCTTCCGGTAATGCTTAGCTGTGTGGTATTTGAACGTGTCGTACGATGAATGTGTGATTGTGACGCAATCGCTAAGTCTTCACGGGTGTTCAAGGCTGATCCTTCAGCCTTGGAATGTGCGGAGTGTTTTTGATTGGTTCCTACGTTATCGAAGTTAGGTTACATGGACATTCTTCTCCGTGTATTCTGTTGACAAAACCCACCCTCAGCCGCTGATGGGACTTCACACGTTTGATACCGGTCTACGATTTTATTAAAGCCACTACTTGGTACACGCTTGGTTGAGGACATTGTATATTTATTTGTTACATCATTATATGCTTCAGTTGTCTCGCATGTTTTTTCCTGTTATGAGCTTCCTTATCTGCTGTGAGCATGGCTAGATGGGACGAACGTCCTGACTTTAACTTTACTGTTAGTGGATTTTAACATTATTACCTATTTTCCTGCATTTTACAAAGATGGGATTTCCTCCTCAATGCGTGAAACATACGCTCTGGCCAACTCAGCAAGACTGGTTCTTTGCCGTGAAAAGGTTTAATTCATGAGATGAAGTTGTGGATGAAATGCGAATATCTTTGACGGAGGGCGGAATTAGGGAGGATTGCTGCCGCTTGGCTTGTACGTCAGCACTGCCAATGCTGCTGTAACCAGCTCGTGTAGTTCAAGAGAAGGTAGCCGTGATTGGGTATATGGTGGGGCATGTTGGGTGCATGGTAGGGGGCCAGAGGGCGCCCATTCCACACCACATGGGGGTGCGGATGCAAAAGGCATCACGAGAGTGTCATGATATGTTCGTTGAGTGCTATTCTTGTTTGTGCATTGATTGCCGCGCTTGCCTGCTGTGTGATCCTGCTTTCTGGCTTAATCGTCGAATGCCTTCATTGTTGCGCATGTGACTGTTATCTCATTGCAGTGTTAGCTGTCCAGTCCTGAGGAGGCTTGGAGGGCATACAGACGACCGGTCTTTCGTGGGTTGGCTGCTATTTATGTTTACCATTATTCATCCTTTATAGATGCAGACTTGCAGTCAATTAAAGCCTTACTTAACCTGTAACCGTTAGTAAATGTCAGAAATTACAAAGAAAGATCAATGATGGCGACATACAGCTGTACAGGTACGCGGATTATTGTCCACTACAGTATTTATTAAAACGATAAAGCTACAAATTAACTTTGTCAGTGATGTTTGAGAAAGTGTTACCTCGGCTAAACATGTCAGTGCATGTTTTGCCAAGCCGAGTAAAAGTAAGAGCGAGATTCGTCAAACTTCATGTTTGAGCAGAAGCATTTACAGTCCGTCAATTCGGAACCACTGAGAGCTGCTTTGAAATAATCANCTGAAAACGGTTTTTAAACGGACCGAACAGCAGTCTGCTATGGTTTGATGAAAAAAGACACAAGGAGTTTGGTTCGGCAATTGTCGGACACGAACATTACCAAACTCGTCCGAATATTACCGAACACTTCCGAACATTACTGTCAAGATGTCGGAGCGACGTAAAGCATTATCGATTGGAAACCTTCAAAACCGTACCGGGATCAGATAAAACCTCTTTGGCTGCCGCGATTTCGATGAATTTCTTTTCGGCAATCTTCTTTTCATTCTCGTCTTGAAAGTTGTCAGGATGCCACTCGCGTGCCAACTTCCTGTACGCTTTTATGATGTCTTTTTTCTGTGCGTTCCTGCAACACACGCACACACCCTTAACACATTGCTACACACGTACACCCTTTAACACACTGCGCCGCACCGCCCTACTTATCGTCGGGCCAGCGAGACACGCCCAGATCGCATCACGACGCATGTACATGCTTGTGACATCATGACATTCGAGCAACAAACAGCACTGAATTACAGCAACGCACAACTTCATTTTCCTTGAATGGTTCACGAACCGCCACAAAGTCAACGCAGTTTGTTTGTATCTTTTCTCGAACAAAAAAAAACACCAGGTGCAAATAAAACACTGAGTTTTTTTTCACACGTATTTTTACGAGAATCGAATCATTCCTATTTGCTAAGGACCCTCTTTCAAAATTAATGTCAACGGTGTAGCGTTGATTCCGAAAAAAAAACGACAAGTATTTTTCAACATTTCGCGATTGCGACCCNCTCCACGCGTACAATGCTCCGCCTTTTNCAATCACGTGACTCACGCGTCAGCAACGTACCGAGACACGCCGAGTATTTTGTAGTAGTCGCGCTTCTGAGATTGCTTGAGCAGCTTCTGGGCGGTCTTGAGCTTTTCGCCCAAACCGGGGTAATTTTCGTCGATCTCTGCCGCTCGTTGCAAATCCTCCACAGCTGTAAACGTCCGAGATAAAAAAGGCGGATTCGAAGCATTAAATAAAATCGTCTCGAGCAGGAACAGGCCGAAATGCTCAAGTCGCCGAGCTTTGGCAAAACCAAAACTGGCAAAAACAGACTAAAAGGGCCGATAAAAGCAAACAAAGGAAAAAACAACAGCTGCTTTGGGTAGACTTAGTAGGTGGCAACCTTTTGCCAACTGTATGTCGACTCATTACAAGTTCAAGATCAAAATACTTTCTGTGTGAACCATAACAAATTTGAAATGTAAAACTAGCAGCTGCTGTGTATCATCTACGAAACTCGCTTCCAGGTGACGATCTACACACGTCTGGTGAAAATCTGATTTAGACGATGAGCAAGTTTCTCAAAACGTGGCCGCTTCCTTTAGTGCCTTCGCATGTTTTTATTTTGAAAGTAGCATCGATCAGTCGGCTTTTCTTTCACGGAAAAAAACGTTTTGACGCTCTACCTACAGCATGCACGACGAACTCGTCTTACAAAAAGCACACACCTCGCGCTTTCTTGGATTTTCGTGAGCATGAGCTAGTGTTTTTGTCCAAAATGCATTTGCATGTTTAGAGTAATGAGAAGATAGTACTAAGAATGAAAGAACAATACCTTTTTCGGCAGTTCAAAGTCGCCATAGTTAAGGTAACTACCTTTGGCTTGGCCAGTTTTAAATCAGAAAGCTCAAAAACAGACGATCAAAGGAGCCTGATCGCTGGACGCAATGTTTGATCCGAGGAAAGTCAAATCATGTTGGTCACGTAGGAAAAGGCGTGGTTGTTAAACTCCAATATTATTAAATGTTTTTTGCAGATGGTACTTTAACAAACGAGGTAATTTAAACTGCAGGTTGAAATATCACCACGCCATAACTATAAGAGACTAAACGCTAATGTCGCATCGACGGCCAGGCAGAGAACAGGAGAGCTGGGCTTCTAATACTCGATATCACCGATTTGCACTTTAACTACACACCTGGCTCCGTTCGATTTATGGGTCAGCGACAACAAGTCGTTGGTACTGCGACCGACCGACGTCTCGTCGAAAATGTAAGGCTTCACAAATTTTTGTCGAAATCGTAAAAACAGGAGCATGGTGCAAAAAAAGCGGCTGTTTGTGCGGAAAGGATGAGTCACTCAGAATGATAACGTGTTCGCAATAATGAAGTGGTTTGTGCGGAACTTCGTCGGGCGAGCTCAGCGTAAATTTGATCAAGCAGTCGATCATACAATTTAACCACGCCGAAAAAAAACCGCTAGAGCAGTGGTTTTTAACCTGGGGTTGCGCCCCCCAAAGGGTCGCGAACAATTTTTCGAGGGTTCACGAGTAGGATGCTTTATGTAATACCATTTGCTTTATTCGAGATTTAGATGGGGGTCGCCGGGTCATAACGGGTTGATGAAATGGGTCGCGATACAAAAAAGTTTGAAAACCACTGAGATAAGAGCGATAACTCAAACAACGCTCAATACACAAACACTGCAATTTTCCCCTCTTCCTCCAACACCACGACGTGTTCATGCCCGCAGAACATGAAATACACAAAGCCGCGAGCCATACCCTCGCACGAAAGCAGTAGCACCAGCAGCAGCCAAATATACCTTGCTCGTAGTCTGCTTCCTGTGTGTGAGCTTCGGAGCGCAGGAGCAGAGCGGGTATATTTCTATCGTCTAGCTCTAAAACTTCGTCTGCGGCGGCGACAGCCTGAGAAGGTTCGCTGTCCTGCAGCAGCACAAAGCGTCAGTCGCGCGCGCGGTCACGTGATGTCGGAGCGAAAACCCAGCGTCTGGCGTTGTTGTTGCCACCAGAGATGAGCGGACTGTCGTATTTTGCGATCCAGTCCTGAATTTTTAAAACCCAGCCCAAACATCGTCCAAAACGTTTTTCAAAAATGAAGTCCCATTAAGTCCAAAAAATTAATGAAATACAGCTTTTCAGCAACAAGAATGCTGCAATTCTTTTCCGAATCCGGTCCTGATCCTAAATTTTTGAAACGATTCACAGTCCGAATCCAATCCGAGTTCAAACAAGTTCGTTACAGTCCAGATCAAGTCCAATCCAATGCTCATCTCTGGTTGCCACGGCACGCTCGCCAGCGAATAGAGAGCAACGAACCGGAACAACCGAAACGGAAGCTTTTCGCTCTTTCGAATATACGACCATTGCACGTGACATGGTTAGAAGGAATACAGGTGTTACGAGTACCAGGCTACTTTCGGGGGGTTAGAACTCTAAAGCGCAGTATTCTACGCAGTAAGGTTAAGGAGTTACGATAGGAGAGGAAGTCTTTACAATATATCCGGAAGCCCGGGCGACCGGGTCCGTCCGTTAAGTCTAGAAAGCCCACCCACTTCGATTTCGACTGCTGCAGTTAATCTTCGGAATAAAAGAGAAAACGGGCAAAACGCTTTGCCGTTGGGAAGTTTCTAGATCTGCTACCGCCGTCGTGTTAGTAGCGGAGACTACGACGCATGAACCCAGATGACCCGCATCAAGGCAGAGGTTTTGGCTTTCGTGCGTACCTGTTTTATATTTGCCGAGCTGAACGTGCAAATGAGACAAAAGGACATAACCCGCTGCGGCTCGCGCGTCCTCCGGAGCCATTGAACGGATAGCGCGAAAGCATGCGTCCAGGGCGGAGGGGTAGTTGCTGTTCCACTGAGGGAAGGCAAAAAGTCCCGTGTAGCAAAACGCGCCAAAGGGGGGGCACGGTCAAGTGGTACTAAATTTATTTGCGCTCAAGCTAGTCACGCTCCCTCCGAGCTTACCTTAACGTAGCATTCGCATATTTTAAGCTTCAGTTCGACGTTCAGCTGCAGGATCCGCGATTCTTGCGACAGTGCTTTCTCGAATTTGCCGATCGCATCGGGCCAGCTGTTAAGATCAACGACAAAAACTTTCACAACTTCTCACGTAAAGCTGGCATGCTTTCACACACGATTATCATCTGCATCCACCAAACAATCAACAAGCCCGGAAGCCGCTGTTCAGATCGTTTCTCACACAAAAACTTTATCAAATAGCAGCAGCATGTTTTAAACTCGCAGAATGTTGTTTTCCAAATTATTGAAAACTTTCATCGCGTGCTAAAAAACAACATTTCATCTCTTTGTGCTTCTATCAGCCGTTCCTCTACTAAACAAACCACAGACATGCCGCTACACCCTATAACTGCAGCTGGAAGACGTACTTGTTTTGCGTCATTAAATTTTTTCCAGCCTCGATGGTTTTGTAAAGTTTTTTCACACTCTTGTAGTGTCCGAAGCACTCGGCGTGATCTGGGTCAAGTTTCAGACACTCCCGGATTTCACTGAAAGACAAAAAGAAATTGTCGTTGATGTTGTGCGTGTGTGTGTGCGCGCGTAAAAATTTGAGTGTGTGTATGTGCGACTATTGGTCACTCTCTTATTTATAAAGACTAACTTGACACAACACGTGACACAGACACAAGAACAGGGTTTCTCAACCGGGCCCTCGGCCCCCTTTGGGGACCGCGGAGCAGTTCTCCGGGGACCACGATCAGAGGCCTTTACTAAATAGCTCTGTCATGATATTGCCAAACCCAAGTATAACAGTTAAACGTAAATTTGTGGTTTCATTATGACATCATCGACTTCTCACCATGGCGTCATAGACCTCGTTTGTTGACTTTTTTCGTATTATTAAACTTGGCGAATAAATAACAGATGGAAACACGTTAAAAACAAAGCTAGGTGTTTTTGGTGATGAGCAGGGGGGGCCACAGGTGTTGAGAGTCTTTGGAAGGGAGTCACAAACCATAAAAGGTTGAGAACTACTGCACAAGAACGTTAGCGATGGTAAAAACAACACTTTCAGAAGACAAATAAAGTCTAATCCCAAGACGAAGCAGGAGCTATAGCTGGATGGTGGATATGACAGAAGCCACCACAAAACGCATGGGAAGCACATACTTGGACATTACTCACGTAAAGCTTCAGTTGCACTATACTTGCAAGCCACACCTTTCGCAACAATCGAATTCCATCTACTGTAAATGTCCAAGCCACGCGTACCGATTTGCACGTCTACTACGGCATCGCTTTTGCGACCAGCAAACTCACTCGAGCGACTGTTGCACGTCGCCAAGGCTGTACCAGAGCACGCTCATCTTAAGATAGGCTTGCGTGTTGTCCAGCCTGAGCATCGTGGTCGGCTTAAGGTCGCTGATCGCCTTGCGCAGCTCTCCCATTCGCTCGTACGCAGTTGCGCGCAATTCTCTGAAGTCGGGATTCCACGGGCAAGACTGCGATGAAGGTTTCATACGAGTGAGCTGAGGTGCGTGAGATGACTGCGCTCGTTTCAGCTTATCCACTGGTTTGGAAACTGTGGGCCACGAAGACACTGTCTGTGGGCCACAGTGCTATTTTCAACAGACTGCGCCGTGCGTCTTTCGTATTTAACCTTCCCATATTTGTTCTTTGCACGATTTCATTACTTTCGTTGCAGCCCAACGAAAGGCATGAAACAAACACTTCAGTTGCCTATCATACTTTATTAATCGTAAAATATATTTTATCCCAATATCGAATTTGATCATGTCTAACATGAAGCTACATGCAAAATTTAGTAATACAAGCCAGACAACCATAAAAATGACGTAACAAGGACAAAAGCCTCGAAGCTGAAGACAATATTTAATATGCTCTGTCTCGAAGAGAGGCACAAATTCCGAATCTTGTAGCTAATACCCAGGAAGATCCATCTCAATGTTTCGGTGATATATAAATTGGTAGGAGCCAGTATGCCTTATATTTTCCAAGTTTAAACAATCGCTTATGCCCATACAGTCACTGTTAAATTTTGACATAATGTTGGAATACTTGCTGAGCGAAGAACTGTTTTAAGTAGACATGTCGACCACACCCCAAAAAAATTTGAAAACCACTACTGAGCTTAACGATTCAGCAGTTTATTCAGCCTTTGATTTAATAATCCGTAGAACTTCAAGGATGCACACCGAAATCACACAAGTGAAAAACAGCAAACTGATTCCTTTATCATCGCACGAAAGCAATCGGTAAGGTGCCGATGTATGAAACGTGTGGTTCGCTCGCAAGTAGTCTGAAAATTTTATATATGTTATTTTGCAAGACGGCATAAAAACGCGTTATTTGCGAGACGGCAATTGGTGGTTAATTTTTAAACACGGCAGCTGCTCTTATAACTCGACATAGTAGATCAAAAGAGCGATCTTATGAGTAAACACTGGTTTGATGCGGGCCACGCTAAGAAGCATCCGCACATCACTACATTCAATTTTGCACTCAAGCTTTCGCGACCAGAAAAGTGTATGTTACGAGCACAGAGGAGCAAAACGCTGGCAATTCGATTTCAAACGTCGACAAACAAGTTACCTCTATTACTTCGCTTAAAAGTGCAATGGCTTGCGCATTTTCATTGGCCTCAATTAATTTGTACGATTTGATGACGTTCCGCCTCAGAGGTCTGATTTCTTCGACTTTCGCAGTAGCAACAGCATTTTCCTCATGAGCAAGCTACAACATAACATTTCAAAAAAAACTTGTTTGTTTGTTCAAGTAAAACCAGACTAATGTTAATATCAACCTGCTGACTTACCACAGCTTCATAGTCACCCTGAGCTTCATTAAATTTACCCATCTTCAGGAAAAGATTTCCTCGCTGAAGCCTGGCTTTTACAAAAGTAGGCTGCAAAACCACAACCTAAGCACAGCAACCAAGGTTCAGCAACAAATCAGAATTTTGTGCTATTCAC
>JGI24159J19872_10014199_pt1 | contig 10307 bp, 5 predicted proteins | sample Ectturendosymbi4_FD_19872 | JGI IMG/M metagenome (IMG submission 19872) | reverse complement strand
GATTATTGCAGGTCGATGAACGACATACGTGCGATAGATAAGATTGGCACGCCTTCGAAAAATCAATCTAACAACATTTACAGCTGTCCGCATCGGGTCTATGAACAACTGTAATCTATCTAACTGGAAATTTATTTGCGTGTAAATTGCATGAGCATTTATCGCGTTAGGAATTTATCTAAAAAAAAATACTGTATATCCGATTGGATAATTTGCTATTGTTACCTTATACCAGAGGTAGGGAACCTACATATTTACTACCACAGGCCGCATGAAATGTGCATAAGCACTGGCGGGACGCAAAAATTCTGTCTTTATCTAACTATGAGCAAGAGCGGCTTCTGATATCCTTTTAAGTATCAGCTTATCATGGAGCTTCATTTGGACGCGATGTTGTACTCTGACGTGGGTAACGAAAAGTTTCATGCGGGCCATATCAAATGTTCACACGGGCAGAATTTGGCCCGCAGGCCGCAGGTTCCCACCCCTGCCTTATGCGTTTGGCCCGGCCCACAGAATCTTTGCCAGGCTCATGATAGTGCTTTTGAGCGTAGGCACTGTTGCAGCAGCAACTTCCAAAAGTGCAAATGCTCATTCGGACGAATTTACGCGATTCCGCATCAGATCGACGTTCGTTTGCACATTGTAGGAAGAAAGAGATAAATGAACTATGCAAAAAACACAATTAAAAGCTCTAGCTTTTTTCCAAGCTTACGAAAAACCAGCCAACTTGACTCTGCTTTCAAGAATTTGCGATGATTCGGATCTTCTGTACAACACATATGTTTTATATGTTTTTCGAGCAATTAGTTTCGATCAAGGTGATTCAGACAAATGAAGCAACAAATTTAAATAGGAGCTTAAAAATCATTGCCTTCGTATTTACGAAAATAATGCTTGAATACGAAGGCATTGGCTACCTTCGAAACATCTACCACAACTTGACAAAACTAATCATTTACTAGTTACTTGCTATAAATGAGAAAAAAAAAACAAACCCTTTTTTTATTTCAGCTTGACACAAATAACAGAAAAGTTTATTTGCATGTCACTAATAAAATAAAACCCACATGCAAAACATCGCGTCCGCCTGGTTTTTCATAATTTACACACACGTTTGTTTATTTCATCTAACCCACAAAAATGAGTTTACCGAAGAAGGCTATATTTTACACACGACCAAAGCTAGTGAGGCTTATTCCCACAGTCAATTTGAACGTGCGCTTTAAGGCAGGCATACTTCAAAGAGTACAATCAGCATCGGTGAAAATATTAATTTCTCTTTGCCAGCGCCACAGTATGGTAACATAGGGCTACGCAACATGTTTTAAAGAAAATCCTCATGACCAAAACAAACATCACTACAATATATAAATTTTAGACGAAATACTGTAGCTTTGAATTTTTGGTTAGCTCCTGGACTAATCTTACGGTCCGCTCCGAGTCCAGCTCATGTTCCAAGAAAAACGTCTGACTCCTGCTCGTGCTCAGGTACAAAATGCAAACTCCGGCCGGATTATAGTCCTGCACTCCTTCTCCGTGATCATCACTTTCGTAATTCTCTCGTATGATTTGACTTCATCATATGCAAATGGAGTCTAGCATCATCATCAGCCTAAGAGTATGGTGTCCAGGAATAACTGGCGGATCATACTGCCTGGAGTTTACGAGAGACCAAAAGCATTTGTGAGTAATGGCAACTAAAAATTCTGGGTTTGCTGAAAGTGTAGAGTCGATCTAGAAACCAGTTGGGAAGGCACTCATACCGTAAGGTTGAGCGTGGACGCAACTCTTGATGACAGAGACAGGATGGCGTACCTAGGTGATGGCAGGCACCGCACGTGCCATAGGCGCAACTTTGAGGGGGGCACTAAAATTGTTGGCAAAAATTAAAATTTTTATTTCCAGTTTCTTGAACCTCTATTTTGGGTCCCATACAAGCAGTGGCGCAGTCAGATCAAACTTTTGGGTGTAACAAAATATTTGACTTTAGGCGAGAAGCAGTATTTTGGTTGGGACGCCGCTTCTCAAAGCACAAAATGACTAGATATGCTAAAAATTTGGGGGGAATCCCCTGCCCCCCTGGCTACACCTACGCTTACAACCATAAACTGCAACGCTGCATGAACACGGCTCGCCCATATCCTATGTATTAAGTCGGGAGTGTTGCGTCAGCATCACCAAGCATTATGACAAAACTGCGGTATTGTGACAAAAAACGACGGTCAGACATTGCGAAAGAACAACAACGCTCCCTTGCCATATCTGCAAGACATCGTCCTTCTCACGCTATAAGAAAGGATAGGTCACTCCGTACTGCTGTATTTCAGGCACGAAGATATTAGTCAGCATCTGGTTGAGACGAGTTTATGTCCGCGGCTGTAAGAATCTGACAGTGATGCAAATAACTGGTGCTGAGGTCATATACAGATTACAAACTACTCTACATATTCTGCTGCGGCGTACTCCGACTTTGCAAAACTTCTATGATGGCTGCTAGTGTCCGATAAAAAGGCTGAACGCAATGCCCCAGTCCAGAGACTAAAGTAGAGATCATTAGTTATTCCTCGAAAAATCAGCAGTTAGTATTGTCACCGTGCCAGTTGAGGAAAAAATGTTAACTCATTAAAGAAGTGATTTGCTACTCGTGCTTGGAGCTAGCTATTTCTGTCCAAATTTGGCTTTCTGTTTTGATGGCCAGACCTTTGTACGGTCCTGACTGTGAAAAAACTAAAATATGTGTGTGACAATTTAGGAGATGTGTACAGTTCATATGTAGATGGCAAGGAATTATACGAGAATATTCTGGATTGCAAAATGCTAGTCGTGCAACTTAAAATTATCGCGTCCTGAATACCCCTAACATTCTTTGAACTGCTTTGTAAATAATGCTGACGATGGCAGTATATATTGCAAGCTGCGAGGTATCTTTCAGTAAACTAAAACTGGTGCTTTCATACCGCTGAGCCTCAATGACTAAGAATAAGTCCGGGCAGACGGTGTGATCTATGCTTTGATGAGTATAGAAATGGACATTTTTTGAAATTCAACCGGAAAAGGCAAGATATATTAATTTTTCGATGGAAGTGTGTCTTTCGACCACATATAGTACATGATTTGCATTAAAATTTTATTGTGTAATCCACTTTAAATGTGTCTCTTTTCAAATGAAATTGTCGTTTGCAGTTGCGATCAGGCCCGTAAACAGGGCCGCAGGGGGGCAAAAACCCCTACAAAATGTTTTTCCCCTCCTGGAAATATGTGTTGGACATAACATAAAACTATTGGACAAAGTTTGAAACATTTGGACCCCTCTCAAACAAGTCTACACTCCCACTGGTGTCCCAAACTAGTTACGGGCCTGGTTGGAATATGTTGTTTGATTTTTTTTGTAAGATATACAATTTTGTTAGGCAAAACTATGTAGGCCTATAAATTATGATAACGTTATTATCCAATGTGTTGATATTCTCCATAATAAAAATGAATGAGTATAGGAGTATGGTACTTATGGATAATTTATATTTTATTCACTGAAAAATATAAAGCAAAAATAAACGCAAATGTTTCCGTTTAAAAACATTTATTTTCTACATGGTTTAACTTTCGTGAAAATTGTGCCTTAAATTAACAGAAAGGGCGCACATTTAAACTTTGCCATGGGCGCCGTTTTTCATAGATACGCCACTGCAGAGACATGCAGGATTCTAAGAATCAGTCTCTCTTATTTGTTTTTGGCTGGCAACATTTTTTTTGAACAGCACACCAGTAACGTGGAACACCAAGAAAATCGTTCCGGCCAACGCAGGGTGGCTACGCGCATGCACACGCGTACATGATACGCATAAAGTGTATTATGTTGCAATGACAGTTGGCGCTCCACCTGCATCATGAGAAGAGGTGTTAGACTGTGTACAGCCGCTGCGCAAGCTTTTGTAGGCATTAGCCAACAAGGCTCTACTTTCATGACTTTCCAGTAAGCCACACTTGCACATATCGGTTTTCAAGTATCTTGTGTCCACAATGGCGATGCGGTAGAATCTGTTAGCAACCTTTTGAAGAAAAGAAAATTGATCTCACGTAACTGTACGCATACGCAGTGCTGAAATCCGCAAGCACCGTTTACCGGCGAAATACTGAAGGGTTGAAACAAGGCCAGAGAAAGCCAGCAAACACAAGACTAAAATAAATCGAAACACAAGTTGCGGCACGTAGAACTGGAAAATGCGCTGTTCTCAAATAATTGCATTCACTGAAACTGAAAAACTATCTGGCACTAATGACGGAGCAACAACAACACAACGACGGAATCACTCCGGGATGACTACAGCGAATGCGTAAAGATCGTCGTAAATTACAGACGTAGTTTGGTGAGAGCTTTTATATGAGAAACGTTGGTATGGGAACTCAAAGGTTGATGAATGAAAATTGCATGTGTGGTGAAAATGAGGCCAAAAAAATAGGCAAAGCAGCGTGGTAAACTTTTATTAACACCGCAACGAGTATAAAAAGAGATTTCACACGAGTGAGGATCATTTTTTGAATATTAATTGGTGCGTTAGTTTTGTTAAAGTCATTTATCTTAACCGCTATCCAAAGAGTGAAAATGGGTAATTCTACAAAAGTACAAGTGCAATAATTATAAATGCTTGGTAAGTCATATGGAACACTGCATAGAGCGACGATAATGGTATATGATTGCTGTCATCCATATTATCTGGTTTATTCCAAGTGCATCGGTGCTCTAACCATCTGTTGGAAAACTTGTTTTCTGTTTAGCCATCGCATACTGTGGACTGTATATTACACAAAACACCACATGAATTCCACACTTTGTCCATGTGAGGTTTGGACAAAGCGAGAATTTTAGTGAGAAAAGAGTTGTGAAATACAGTATATGGAACTTTGGATTGGTTATATTTTCCACTAGACCACAAAACGCGCAGAGCTTGCAAGGCCCCAACCAACCTTTGGTTCTGTTTGCCTTATTCAAAGCAATGTTCTTGTTGTAAATTGGTTTGTTTTTGTCAACTGGAGCAGATCCTTTGTTTCTCTTTTAGACTTATCAGGTGGAGTAATGACGTAACACAAACCTGTGGGTAATCTTTCTTGTCGCAAAAATGTAGCAACTCCACCACTGCCTTTCATGGAATGCAAGGATATTCATTTTGAATTCTTAATCCCAAATTACTGATAGGCATCACTGTTTGCAATAAAATCTTACTGCCGTCATTACGAAAGTCAATAAACTTTTCTTAAAGCTTCAAAGATGTCAACAATTTTCTTAAACTCATGCACTCAGGGCAATGCTTTTTCAAGTGACAGCCATCCTGCATCGGCAGGTACGATTCACGTATACTTGTCCCATTTCTTTAAGGGGCGTCATTGGTTTCACTAGCGCCTGACCCTGGCTGCGGTCAGAGGGAATGCTGCCAGCATTTTGGTCTGTGTGCACGTTTGATGTCAAGCCTTAGACTGTGAGTTAACAGTGATGGTGACATGCAACATCAATCAGAAAACAACAACAATTGTGGCCATTTACAAGCATGAATCTGATCTGTGTATATGTGCTTGTGGCAATGAAGAAGAAATACCGTTTGCGATGTACAGGCAAGATTAGTCTCCTCAACAATGAATGCCGTCCAAGTTTCTCAGAGCTGTGCGAGCGAGTACGGTTGTCTTACTCACGCTTTCAGCTCGTGTTAATATTTGAGGTTAGAATTAACGACGCAATGCGATGTGGTTGAATGGTCAGAGTTGATTCAAAGTGGAATGCGGTTAAAGAGAAACGTTTATTAAACTTGTGGAAATTATCATCATTCTTCTTTGCTCGGACGCATCTACAGATTTAAGCAGCGAATGAAGAAAAAATTTAAAAGGAATAGGGTTTATCTATTGGACGTGTCTTCTTGCCGCTTATTTCCAGTACAGGCGCGTAGCCAGGGGGGGGGCAATGGGGGAAATTGACCCCCCCAATTCCGAAAGTATCGCTAGCAATTTTCAGGTTAATGAAGCTTTTGATGTGTAAGCCAAAGAAACGCGTCAGTGCAAATCAACGAAACTGTCAAAAAAAAAATATTCTACTTCAACTTTTAGTCGAACCTGAAGAAAGGAGGATGGCTTATCAATTCCCCATGATTAATCAAACATTGTGTGCAATGTAAATGCTGGAGAATTCATGCCATGCCTGGCCTTCACCTGAGGCTTAAATCCGTGTGGAAGTGGTTATAATGAAATAGAAACTTTTATCTACGAGCTTGTAATCACTAAATGAAAGTAAAACAAGGATTAGTCTAACGCTTTTCGCAGCTGTTTCTGGCGCACCAGCTTGCTGTATCCCGTCTGATGGTGATGCAAATTTCATTTCAAGACCATCGCAAAAATTCTTCTCTGTAAATTCTGGCATGCTGAAAATGCTGTATATTTTGCCCTTGACTGCATCATCAGCCGTCGCTTTAAATTAACATCGTAGATCTTTGTACAGTTTTACAACTAAATGTATGAATATGGTGGTGATATTTTGTATGCCTTGAAGCTTATGCCTTGGCTAAGAAGCAATTCAGTTTCATGGTCTTTTTTACTAAGCAATTGGACCATGGACACCGTTTAGCAACAAAAGCGATTATTCTAGATACTTAGTTATGGTGGCCTATGGACCTATTGACCTACTGTGACTGTTCAATCACAAATATGTGGAGCCTTAACGGTTTCATCAATGATCTCCCATTACCTTACCGGCGAGTAAAAAACAATTTTGTCAAGTAATCAGAATCCGGTCTGTACATAGTCTGAAAGTGTTTCAACATTCACCTGATGCTAGTTACCACCATATCCTACAGTAAATTTAAAAGCATTCATCTGCAACGCGAAGAGTCAGCAGAAAAATCTAACGAAAGTAGAAAGATGCTTTTTATTTTGTAAGTGTTAAGGCCACTGACACTGCCATCTACTTACAGATAGCTTGGAATCTGTTTTCTCGATAAAGCGCATGTGACGAATATGTACCTAAAGTGAATTTTTCCTAGTCGATTGGATTTTTTTATTTAACCACTAATAGATTTAAAGAAAGACTTCAACCGCTTACTTACCAAACGTTTTTGAGCGCTACCCAAATCTGAGTTTGGTGAACACCTGGCAACCCAAACCTCAAACAACGTATGAAAAAAATACTGGAAGTGTGGTTGATTTTTGGCAGCAAGTTGCTAAGTTCGTTTTTAATGTCAGCAATCTACGCTTTTCTCAAGTATCTATGCCACAGGCAGACAAGCAGGGGTAAAGTTGAAAATTTATAAATCCGATTTGGATCGCCTCTTCGCGACCCATTTTTTGACCCTTCTCCACCTTCTTTGGGTTTTGATTCATACTTTTGAAACCGGACTGGGCTAGATCAACTAACCAACCATTGTGTTAAGCTGCTGCGACAAGTAAATATAAAAAGCGCAATCACAATGGCGGCCACGACGACTCCTTGCTCAACTGCAATATTGGCTGAGAAAAGCATACTGCAGACCTTGCACTTAAGAGTATAGCATCAAGATCTTAAGAAACGCTTTCGCAAGAAAGTTTTATGAGAAAATGGTGGCTGTCATTCGACGTAGAAACTTGGAAATTTACTATACATAAACTTTTAAAACTTGTCAATTCAAGGAAAACAGACTTTCTTTTTGCCGGCTTAATCTGAATAGAATTATTCTGAAAAAGAAGCGCCAGAAAAAGACAGATGATGCTTTAAAGCAAGGAGCATTGTGCTATATATTTAAATGTTGAAACTTGGTAGTTGTTTACCTCCCCTATCAAAATGTCTGGCTTCGCGCCTGGTCCAGTAGATGTCGGCGGCATCAGTATCACCAGAGTTGGGAAAGACTTAACCCTAGGACTACCGAGATTTTTTTCTTCAAGAATTACCAATGAGGTCAATTGAACCTTGCGTTGAATATGAGTGTTTTTTTCGCACACAGCGAACTAGTTATCGCATCTCTTTGATACAAAGAACTGTTGAAGTGTGACGTTTGTCTGTGGTGACGTCACAATGAGTTCGCCGCCACGTTTTGCGCATGCGCAGTGGTGAAATTGCGGATGCAAACTGCTCAAACGTTATGCTGCGGCAGGGGCCAAGTTTGCTAGAAACCTTAGGGGGAAGAAACGTTGTGTGGTATGCATGTTAGTGTGCATATCATACAAGCATAATCCTGTTGGTTGCGTTTCGATGACGTCACCATGTTCACTCAACCGTAGGACGACCTTTTTGTATGATTGGCAAATTATGGAGATGATATAATTTGACCCCACTGCCCCATTGGATACGTCCCTGGTGTTATGGCAGTTGCAGAGAGTGCTGCGCTACTATCTAACAATGATAACTAGGTATTTGATTTGTGTTTTTATCAAGTAGGCTACACAAAACGTTAGTATTAGCGCTTGAAGTGTTCTTGAAAAAGTAGATAAAACTGTGAAGACACTTCAATTATTCTTCAAAAAAACAAACATTACATTAAAAAGTAGAATTTATGAACATGTATCTCTGAGATTCAAATAATTGGCAGTAACACAATGCAATTCCAATTAATAGACATGTCTCTGGGATTCCATTGACTGGCACAATGACCCGAAAGTACGCCTACATCATACTGTTTTTTTGTCATGAACATCGGGATAATATTCAAATTTTGCCCAACATACGTTACCTTGCATCAACAGACTTAAAAAATTCCTTTCCAAAATCTTGCCAGTGAAATTTATACAACTTTATTGATACCACAAAACATTCTGGGGGTTGAAAGATTTTGTTACCCCCTATTTCCATAGGTTTGGAGAGACGACCCCCCATTGCGGAGTACTTACCATTATTTAGCTTGTAAACACCAAAAGGTACGTGAAGACAAGGAGGCTATCATGAAATGCACGTGGCAAGAATTCAGGTTTGTCGATCACCTTGTTCAAGAGGTTTCTCGAAGACATCCTGCAGCTTTCCACAAGACGTAGTATGCAAGTATGTGGAATCTCTCATAGTTGAGCGTTCGATAGTGACCTTGTAGCTGTTTTTCACAGGCATCCTATAGCTGTTTATCTCAAATGTAGGTTTGCGGTTTTTGTTATATTGTTTGGTCAAAGATCTGCTCAAGTAGATTTTATCATCAAACTGGCAGAAAAGCTGTGCTCACCAGAGAAAAACTGTAAGGCATGTAGAGACCCCATATATTGCATCTGAAACGCATTCAAGGAGCTGCTGAGGCATGTCACTCCATAAAAGAACCAAATTCCGAATAAACCAGTCAAAGCAAACAAGAATGAAATGTTGCAACTGTTCAAAGTGTGTGTGTGGAACGTGTTCTGGTCCTGTGTGCAAAAGTTGTTTCGAAATGTAATTGGATAGCTCAACATTCTCAGCTTAGGGGTCAATTGACCCGTATGGTAATTAACCGTTTTTCCATCGTGAAACACTGGTTTTGAAAACAAATTTGTTGTCGACATGGTAGTTTGCCCAAGATACAAAAATAATAAAAGTCAACACATTTTTGGTTCCTAGCTGCAAAACTTTTTCCTAAAATTTGAAAAGAAAATCGCAAAAGGGTCAATTGACCCGTATGGTAGTCCTAGGTTTAAGATGCGTGGCAGCTCTTTTTCCACGCTGGTGGTACAAACAGGCGCATCTCAACTCATATACTTTGTAACCCATAGTTCATCTGTNCATGCTGTGTTTTTANATACCTCGAAAGCATTCGATCGAGACTACACATGAAACTATTCGAGAAACTAATTCAAAGAAAGGTGCCAATGTGTTTTATGCGCGTACTGAAACATTGGTACAAAGAACAAACGATGCAAATAAAATGGGGCAAGCATTTTTCAGAATCGTTTCATGTGTCTAATGGGGTTAGATAAGGGGGGGTACTGAGTCCGTACTTGTTTGCTGTTTATTTAGGTGATTTGTCCAATGAACTAAACAACATTAAAGCAGGGTGTTGTATTGGTGAAGACATTAAATCACTTGATGTTTACTGATGACATTTGTGTATTTTGTCCAAGTGTACGATGGCTACAAAAATATTAGATGTGTGCCAGGCTTATGCAGAATCGTATGGGATTATTTTGAACAGCAACAAAACTTTTTGTATGACGTCTAACTCTAAGAGTGCAAAAAGCACAGTCACTCAATTACTGACAAATGGTGGTCAAAACGTAAAATCTGTTGACCAATACAAATATCTGAGGATTGTATTGGATACTGAGCTCTCAGATGACAAAGACATTCAGAGACAACTGCGACATCAATATTGTGCAGCAAACAAGCTGCGAGCCTCTTTTTC
>JGI24159J19872_10014198_pt1 | contig 10307 bp, 4 predicted proteins | sample Ectturendosymbi4_FD_19872 | JGI IMG/M metagenome (IMG submission 19872) | reverse complement strand
AAGGTGTTTTGAGGGACCAAAACGGTCTCTCAAATTCTTCCAATGGTCTCTCAAAATATAGTGACCTGAGATCACATCAATGGAGAACGGTCTCTCATAGCAATATTGAGGTCACTGATTCTATGTCATTTAACTGCAAAAATGACATGTGGACTGAAATTACTAACCCTTGCAGATTCAGAAGTCATAACTGTTAGAATGCCACAAGTTTGAAAGTGAAGACTGGCATAAAGTGAAAGTTGCATTTAAATTCGATCAAATATGAAGGCTCTTGACTGTAAATATGGTTCTAGAACATATTTTTTTTTGATGAAACGGGTATATTATTATTATGTTTTTAACATTTTATGCATGTGTGCCATGAGTGTCAATGAAATTACTAAACTGGCAGTTTTGGTATTGGCATTTCAATAAATATTTCATTTCGTACACTGGTACTGGTGTTATGAACTTATTTGCATTAAGGGATATTGCATAAGCGCAAAAAAGTTTGAAAGTCCAGCTATTTCCGGTCAGGGTTGATCGATTAAAATATTTCATTTAAATCAGTGATAAAATCAAGTAAAAAATCACATGCAGTTTTGAAGTTTTCCATGATTTGTATGACACATTTAATTGCTATTCTAATTGGTTTCACTTACTATTAAAGAAGGCAGAGACTTCTTATGACAATACAATTATAAAAGCAATTAAAGTTTTACGTATCGATCATAGCAACTGTGAGGTCACAGATTCTAATGTCAACTTACTGCAAAAATGATATGTGGACTGAAATCACTAACATTTGCAGACTCAGAAGTCAGAACGGTTAGAATGCCACGAGTTTGAAAGCGGCTGGCATAAAGCAGGGCTGTAGCCAGGTTTTGAGGGCAAAATAAAGTATTAGGGGGACAAGAGTTTTGTTTTTATTACAGTATATGTTTTACGCGCGATGCATTAAGTGCAAAATAAGTTTGAATGAAAGTTTGGCTGAATTCTAGTTGCTGTACTAGAAGAAACAAAGTACAAGCATTGGGTGGCCACCCTCTACACTTTAAATTAAATAATTGTAAAAATAAAAAAATCTGATTTAACTTTAAAAAATCCAATTTTATTCATTTTTCAAAAAAAAGGAATCTGCGACTGGAAGCACGCTCTTGAGTGCCTCAGGAGCCATGAGCAATCAGCCAAACATATAGATGCCACGCTTACATTTTGTCGTAGATGTAATTCAGTGGTTTTCAAAGTGGTCGATATCTATCCCCAGGGGTCAATTGAAACATCCAAAGGGTTGATGAATAGTCATGGGGTCGAATGGGGATCACTGAATGGCCAGGGGTCAATGATTAACTTCTGGGGTCTACTGGAGCAATGAAGTCTCAAATTCAAAATTGTTGTTAATCGGGCATGGAATGCAAACTGCATTTTTCAACAAATCAAGTAAAATTAAGAGGACTGATCAAGTATCAGCTACAGCAGCTTAGAAGTACATTCGATTCAAATATTTTTTTATTAAACCATCCATTGTGATAACATTATGAAAACTGTTCTGTTTGTCACTTAATAAGTACTCAAATTTATTTTGACACATACTTTCCTTATATTAGTAACTGTTGGGCTAGTCCATAGGGTCCACAGAAAATTGTATACTTCAATTGGGGGTCAATGTGTAAAATAGTTTGAGAACCACTGATGTAATTATTCACCATGAAGAATTGATACAGATCTAGCCTGTCAGGTCAATCAATGCCAACAATATTGAAAATTGCTTCTGTCTGCAACATTTGGTTTCAGTCGTGAAATTTATTTCTGAGCGAGGACTGGCATCTAGAGACAATGTACACACACATTGGACCGCCTAGAAACTTTTTCCAGAAAAATTTTCAAAACTTTTCACAAGCAAAATTTCAAAAAAAGGAAGATCCAATGCTTCTGGTGAACAGTTTTGCAACAGTTTCACAGATCGCTAATCCATTGTCAAATATCATGTTGCATCATAAATTTTTGTTACACTTGAGTTAACAAATATGACATCACAAAATATTAATTATCCGTGGAAATACTAGTGACTTCATCGATCATCCTCTACCTAGAGATTCTGTATCCGCATATGGGGCCTCTAACAGTGCTGGGGCCTAGGCCCCCACCATCTAAATTCAGCACTGTAATTACCTAATTACTCCACTAACTTCTACTTCCAAGGATTACGTGTGAGTTGCTCACAGGAAGATTTGGTTAAAAGTAGGTGGGTGTAAGTCATAATGTAGTATGAAAAGATCAACTTCTGCACGAGGTTAGTCAATACAGACAAGTGTTTGCTCGTAAGTTTGTGACGTGTGATATTTGCTAGGAGTGCTGGGTACTGCAGTAGGTTTCAGAAGCGTTATTTGATAGGTCAATGCTAAGGCACTTTTCAGCATTATGTCGATTTTTTATTTTTATGGGTAATTAATTTTTCATAATTAACAATGTAATTTTTGCCAATGTATGTCAGGGGTGTGCAACTCGTAGCCTGGGAGCTGAAGTCTTGTGGCTCAGGGAAAAGGACAGATTTTAAAGCAATCATTAACGGTTTTTAAAGGGTATGGCCAATCTTCCATGGGTGGCCTGCAAGTTGTCTAACCTGCTGAGCTTGACACATGCAGTTGCGGCCCATGGACAAATCCGATTATGTGCATATGGCCTGGCAATGGTGCGTGATTGCACACCCCTATTGTAGATTATTCCGTTGTGTCACAACTAAGTCCGTTGTGTCACAACTAAGCAGTGGTGGCGCAGTAATCAAACAAGCCAGACAAAATTATGAGTGTCTCAGTTGTTATACTCTCGTTACCATCATGATGTCAGCAATGATTCAATGCTTACTGATGAAATTACACTAAGCCTTGCATTGTATGAACCAGTTACATGTGAAAGAATGCCTTATTCAATGTTTGAAGTACCTATATTCCACCCGCAGCCCATGAAGACATAATTGTGCTGTTACATGTTCTATAGCAGTGTGGACATAGACAATAGTAGAACAGTTGACTTTGATAGTGGTTATGCAATATCACAAATAAAGGTAACAACATAGGTGAGGCTGAGTATACCCACTCTGTGTGTCAATATTTCCATTAGCAGCAAAGAGGAAATAATCTAATTCACGTATGCCTCAATATTTGTCAGTGTTTTGCCAGTAAAGTTGTGTCAATCCATTTTTAGCATTAATAGCACCTGGCGTGTTAGTGAAGTGAAAAGTAATGTATGCATGTGATCCAACTTGTGAGAGAGCCAAAATTGTTATAGTATGGAGCAGGAACTCTCGTTTGACTACTTTTGTACAATATTATGACACCATGGATTCCCAACTAGGTGTATAGGAGCAAAGACCTTAAATAGGGGGGGTACTTCTTGCACCTGAAATGTTCCTGTGGATTGTGGAGTCAGTTGCCTGTATAGAGGTGGGTATGATATTCTGCATTGAGGATTTTTGTCTTTTTGTTGGTTCTGTGTTCATTTTAATAAAAAAGTCATAAGCTAATTAGTCATTTCTTTGTTCAGTCAATAAAGTCCATATTTTGAATAAAAATTTCTCCTAATCATCACTTAAAATAGCAGTACTAATGTGGTTGACAGGTTCGATTGCAACTATGGGATACGGCTGGTCAAGAAAGGTTTCGAAGTTTAATTCCTAGTTACATCAGAGATTCTACAGTGGCTGTGGTTGTTTATGATATTACAAGTAGGTATTTTCCTGTTGTCGTTTAAATCAAGGTTTTGACAAAATGCAAATAACTTTGTTTAGAGATTAAATATGTTCTTTGCTGTGTTTATTTGTTGAAATCCAAGCTATGCCAGTGGTAGCTTTCAGTAAAAACAAAAATTACCTGATTTTATGCCAACTCATCAGTATTTCATGTGCCATGTTTCCAGCAAGTTTTGGTATTTGTGAAATTGTGGATGAATGCCTTTAAATTTTCATTCAGTTAAGTTATTGAGATAATGATATCTAGGACAGTGCATGCACCAGCTACTATTGGAAGAAAGCAGAATTTCTCCGTGCTTTCACGAAAATGTTAAGATGTCAACCGTGACATTTATAGAAGCCGAGCTAAGAAAGTTCTGATTTTTCTTTTGAAGACTGGGAGACCCCAAGTAAAAATAAACAAGCTGACATCCATGGAAATCAAACCTACGAACACCGGCTTTTCAAAAATTCATACCATGATATTACATGTGAATGATTGACTTGTTCTGCAGACGTCAATTCTTTTCAACAAACCTCCAAATGGATCGATGATGTCAGAACTGAAAGAGGCAGTGACGTAATCATCATGCTTGTTGGAAACAAAACAGATTTGTCTGACAAACGGTTCGTAACGTGGTGAGGTCTAAACTAACTGAATGTCTGAGAATAGGCTGTACAGGACCGCTTTCCAATATTTTCGCTCTCTGACACCAGAAGCACTTGAGCACGCTGCGGAGACACACTGGGACGAAATATCGCTTCGAAACTAGCTTTTTATTTCCCGGATTATGAATGCCTGGTGACCATCATTAGAATGTCTCGGCTTCGATGCAGTGAGTCGAAAATATGGCGTTAGGTGATGAATGTTCCTGTCCACTTCGTATTCACTGCAGCAACGTTGGGTGTCTTGTCGAATTTACAACAACGAAGTCAGTTATAGGCTGGTTAAACTTGAGGCGAAGTCTCTAACCGTGTAGAAGGTCGCTACACGACTTCATCAACTCGTTGAGTTCCGCTGAGGGTACATCCTTCCATTTACGGTAGATAGTCGGTGATATTTCCATCAACCTCGGTCTTGAATGAGAAGTTGTCATCAGGGGCGTACCCAGGAGGGACTATGGGGAACAATGCCCCGGGCGCCGAATCACTGGACGGCGCTGAAAAAAACAAATGTCGCAAATACTTCCTTCAATATAATACATCTACTCGCAAAAGATTTAGGTTCGAACATGGGGGTGTCGAACTTGTTTCTTGTCCTGGGCACCATCTAACCTCGGTACGCCCCTCGCCATTGGGTATATTGGCGTTGGTTCAACGAAAACGCGGTTTTTTAGTTGCCTAGTATTTTTTCTTATAACTATGTTTCGTTTATGTAGCTGTGTGTTTCAAAGTCATTTGTCTTTGACGGTGTACGATCTGTGACTGTAGTAATCACATTTTTGTGTAAGACAAACAAAGTGAATCGTCCAAAGACTTTGCGTAAGATATAGTTGCAGGAAATCCAGAATCACCATGCAACCTACAGCCATAATAAAAATAAACTCATGCCGAGCACTTNGGACTACAGAAGTGACATGAGCCNTGTCCCAGAGACCAATGCTAAAAATGGCGGAACGCGAACGCTGCAAAGACAGTCGTCATTTTGATCACGCTCACGCTGACCAGGCGAGACAATCATTACACGTTCAAGCAGTGTTTTCTAAGAACTACACGACGTGCTTCGGCGACTGCGTTTGGGAATCATAATCTCGTGTTGTTTGCAGGCAAGTCTCCATTGAAGAAGGGGAGAGAAAAGCCAAGGAGCTTAATGTAATGTTCATTGAAACTAGCGCCAAGACCGGTTATAACGTCAAACAGGTGTGCATGAACTATGCTGTGGCAATTTTATGTGCGTATTGCAAAACGCGCTTTGTAATGGTAGAGATCCTGATGCTCTGCATTGCAAGGTGAACTTGCAGTTACTTCAAAAGTATGTAACTGATCCTATAACAAGCGTTTTCAATTTAAGTTTAAAAATGAATCATGTTTATTGAAGTAAAAAAGACAAGCCCATTCCATAATTACTGAGAACAGTCTGATTAGCGAATGCTCATCCTGTTTGCAGCTGTTCCGGCGAGTCGCTGCTGCCTTGCCAGGCATGGAGAATTCACCAGATAAAGACAAGAATGTCAGTATCCTTTTTACTGTAACGTGCAATCGATGGATTGTAGGATGTGTGTGTACTTTTTCCACGAGTTCGGTCAATTAGAAGTTAATTTCTCCAATAATAATGAGCGCAATAATCGAATGGAAACTGCTGGTATATAATCAGGGACGCCGGAACGGGGGTGCATGACGGGGCACTGCCCCCCTGCCCTTTGAAAGGGGGGTAACGTCGGCACAGATGCCCTTACATAACAGCATCATAAGGAATTTTACAATTTATCAAGATCGACTTGAAACAAACTTATTGCAGCTATTCGCGCACACATAAAATTCAGAATGGTTTTCTGCAATTTCTGTTGTTAGTTTTGAGGTCAACATTGTTACTCAACATGTAAATGCGAAAAGAATGACTAATATGGGTGCGCTTTTACACTGAACTCAAGCAAACAGTTTTGAACTCGTGGTACGTCAAAATAGTGGGCGTCTGCAGGTTGGTTAAAATGGACATTTGCCCCTCCATGGAAACCAGGAATAAGAACCAAAATTTTCTAGAAAACTTGATGTCAGCAACTCAATTCCAATTAATTAGTATTTTTACTTGCAATGACAGTTAATTTGTCGGTTTGAGACTCGCACTGCAGAAAAGCCAGGTTCACTGTTCTAGTGTCAGGCAGTCAAGGACAGATCCAGGGGAGGCGATTGGGGGCGATCGCTCCCCCTAAAACCTACGAAAGTAACTTTATTCGCCATGATTTGTACAATTCGGAAAATACTATTCACGGATATAATGCCATTTTTGTTTTGTCACAGCAGCGTTGTGAAGTATACTTCATCTCTCTTTCAGCAGTGAACCCGTAATGAGACTTGACTACCAAACATTACTGAAATCGCACCCCCCTAACCTTACTGGCCGGATCCGCCCCTGAATGCAGTGGTGAGCTTGCAGTTCACTCATGTCCACTCCTTTACCTGCAGACGCAGGTTGCCAAACTTGCGAACGGATTCTTTTACTATTGGCCTTCATTGTGTAACAGCAACATGGCAACAAATCTTCTAATGTTCACTTCAAGTTACGATATTAGGCGTTTTGCCGCATGTGACCGTTGAACGCAGACATCTTGGCAGGTAATGCAGCGAGACAGTGACTGTTGATAGCGGTAAGCAGGGGCGCCGGAGAACGGAGTCATTGCCCCTGACCTTACAAAAGGGGGACAACGGGGCCGGAGGTGTCTTTTTCATAACAGTATCATAGGTATTTTTATGGTTGATCAAGATAGCATTGAAACACATTTTTCTATAGTTTTTTTAAATTATTTTTGAGGTCAACATTGTTGTTGAACAGTAGCAAGCATTGGTAACAATATTTTTTGTTTTTCGTAAGCTCCCATTGCCCTCAACTTTTTTACAGTAAAACACAAGCAGTAAAACACTTCTGTAATTGCAGTGCTGTTTTTTTGCAAAGTGAATTCGCAGTTTTGTACACCGTACTGTACAAATCTGCGGCAGTATAGTACGAGGCTGAAGCGAGGCGGTGCCCACGACAATGCACAGATACCTAACTTACAATTGCATTCATCTGTTGCAGTAGCCACGTGCAGGAAAACATTCTTTCCTCAATTCGTTTTACTTCAATACAAGGCAAAACCATATCTTGCCTTTCAGAATTTACGGTGTCATCACAAAATTTTAGGGTGTCATTTTGACACCCACAAACGGCTTAAAAAAACACTGGCAAGCACACTGACCTGAAAATACGAATTAAAACCAGGATCAACTTCTGTGTGTGGCGTGAAGGTAACGGAGCCTTGGGCAACTTTCAACACGCCAGATATATCGTTCAGGCTTGCACCCCAGCCTTCGCTACCAATCCACACAAACTCGCCAATCACTTCTGCTCGTTCTACAGCCTGAAATAAAAACAATAGTCGAAATCTCTTTTTGGTGTTTTGTTTAAAAAAATTAACGAGCGTGCAGGACTTTTTTAAGAGTTAGCGCAAAATGATTAGTCATTTTTCGTCTTCGTCTATCAAATATTTTTATCAATGCTGTAAAAAGTAGAGGTTTGTTATTTCTGTTTTTGATCTGTTACCAAGTTAGTAGTGGTTCATTTTTGAAATGGTGGTTCGAATGTGAAGGAAACAAAGTAATTACGCTCCATTTTGTAACTTTCACTCTTCTTGGTTTTGAACTGTACATTTTGGCTTTTGGTTCAACAAGAAAGCATTGAAAACCAAGCTCTTCATTCCCTACAATGAAAGTAAAGCTCCGCTTTGGTGAGGCGTATTAGCGGTTTGAAAAAAATGCATTTCTATTCTCCTGCTGTTAAAGTGCTTTGTTCCTCTCAACGTTGGTCGTGTGCGTGCAAAGATCGATTCTGGAATGCGCTACTCTATGACTAACCATTTTTGTGCTCTTGTGAATGACAATACAGTTGTGGTGATAATAAAGTGTCTTGCTCCTCTCAATGTTGGTCATGTGCAAAACCAATTCTGTAATGCGCTACTGTGTGGCTAACCATTTTTTGTGCTCTTGTGTCTATGATCGCATCTGTATGGACAGTGGCGTAACTAGAGGTTTGATCCAGGGGGGCAAGGCTAAAGGGGGCCCACTGGTCAACGTAGGGGGTCACTAGCCAACACTGCAAAAAAAGTTAAGAAATGATAGTTAATGTGGATGTTGTGAATGTCTTTAATAGCTAAAAAAACAGAAAACACCCCGAAAAACACGAAAAAACATCAACCTAACGAACGCTAAATATCAGAATGTCAACTAAAGGGGGCCCAGTTTTTACATTTAGCTTGCCAGGGGAGGCGGCTCGCCCCCTTCCTCCTCCGTCAGTTACGCCACTGCCACGAGCCTGCAATAAACTACTATTGTTATTATAATTATTTTTTAGTGTTGTCAAGGTACTGCGAGGCTTTGATCAGCCTGCACAAAGCTAGTATCGGTTCAGCCACCGGCATTCTTTTATTTTTCATTACTTAACACACAATAGATAGGTATCCGGACACCTTGTCACTTTAACCGAAACTTACACATCACTAAAACCACCAATCAACAATTGAGCAGCTGTGCGAAAATAGCACAAATTTTCATCGCAAGGTTGTGATTGGATGTCTCTAAAGAAACCGTAGCTGTCAACATTTGCTTTTCACACACAAATCACCTTATGGATACGAGACTGAAAGTAGCACAAAGGTTTTGATTTTTTGTGTATTTTCTGATTTCTAGTTAAAGACACTTTTTTGATAAGTACAGTAGACTATACCTGCTTTTCACACGTCACACAGAATAAATTACGCATGCCTACATCTTCAGCGATCACCTGCAGAATTAACGCAAATCTGTGTTGTATGCACCAATGGATGCTTCCAGTTACACCTCGTTTTCTGCAAAGTAGATTACTGCCAAGACTTGCAAACCCTTAATGAATCTCATTTCGTGCTAAATCTGTAGTACTTATTGAAAGCGTTATGAGTTTGACCTATTTTGGATGTCACTGTTTTGAAAAAAAATTTAACAAATACGTAGAAAATTAACTGCTTTTGAAACAAAATTTAAATTTTGTTGGAAAAGGCTGTTGGGTGATTTTCTGGCATATTTGAAACCGTTTCTCGTTTGTGAAGAGCCACCAAAGGCAGATGCAGAAGTATTCTCCTTGAGCATACTGTATCTAGTATTCTCCTTATCATTGTAAATCTAAATAGACGGAAGTAAAAAAGCTTTACCAAAAGTTAAATCAACATGCATGAAATTTTCGACCACCACCTTGAAGTAACTTAAAATCGGCTGAAAAGAATTGAACTCACCAATGGAAAACTAACTCCAGCGTCAGGATTCAGAACCTTTTGCCTTAAGAATCCCATGCAAAATTACAATACACCACGTGAAAGACAAACTAAGTTAAACATTAACCTCAAACATAACCAACAGCTGCGATTTTCATCCTTTGAAGCCGTTTTGCTATGCTAATTTGCAGCAGTTCAATAATATAAAACACATTGTGGTGCCGAAGATCATTCAAATCGACCTTAACAGGTTAATTGAACTGAAAAATACGACTGCCTGATAACACGAACAGTAGGCTACGGTACACTATTAAAACATTGAAGTTAACATTGCGATGCAGAACAGAATAACAAGGCAAAAACAATAGCTTCCATACCAAACACTACAGGAAAAATGTTTTACGGGGCGGTCAGTGATGTAGCAGACGTTTTATAGTCTGTACATGTTCTCCCATTTGCTGGGAATCAACAATACAAAACAAGTGACTCTCAAATTGACGAAACTGCTTATTGTGGGCAACAATGAACAAAGTACTCTCTCATACTAAACTCAAAGAAGTATGGATGAGAGAATACCCAGAAGAAGAATCAAAAATGCAAACTCATTCTCTCTCCTAACCCAAAGGAGAGAGAGAAACAAAGCTAGAAGAAGGTTAAAACAAAAC
>JGI24159J19872_10014197_pt1 | contig 10308 bp, 6 predicted proteins | sample Ectturendosymbi4_FD_19872 | JGI IMG/M metagenome (IMG submission 19872) | reverse complement strand
TGAACATTTGTGGTTTTTTGAAGGCCGGTCCGCGAAAAAATTTCAGTTTCAAACTGGTCCGCAGCGCAAAAAACGTTGCCGACCCCTGTCCTACAGGATGGCCGGCAAGCGCCATCTTTAGCCAAACAACACTGTTCAACAGTGGTGCCTTGTATCATGTTCGCAAAACGTTTCAGCAGCGAGAAAGATAGAAAGAAAATTTTAAGTAGAAAAGCAATTGTCAGGACTAGCTCATAACTGCCAGAAAATCTTGCTAAAAGTTTGCTATTCAATGAGTTTCCTAAAACGTTGAGTAGAAATGAGATGTGGCACTGATCCTTTTTGCTTTAGACTAGAGGTTCCCAACCTTTCTCTGACCATGTACCCCTTCAGCATTTCAACAGCTAGGCATGTACCCTTAAAATCTTATGACAAAAAAGCTAAGTAAAAAAACAAAAATCCACTGAATTTTTAGTAGAACTTTTGGAGTTTTAGAGCTATAAAGGTACACTCATTTCTATGCCTCAAAATTAATTTGTTGCGACTTTGTAATAAATGTACCCCTACAGATAGGCAAATGTACTTCAGATGGGGAGGCTCTGCTTTAGACATTCGAAAATGCTTTATATCACGTTGGCGCATTGAAAGCGGACATTTACCGCGACTGTGCTCGCGTGCACTAACAGTCGCCGGCAAATACAATGAGTTTGCCCATATTGATTTTTTAGGGCAGGACGCAACTCTGCCTAATGTCTGTGCACTTTTGACCTTGAACTGTAAATGTTGAATACTTCATGTTCTTGTGATTTAGTTCAAGTTCTTTTCAAATTAAACTATTAAAACGCAAGCAAGAATTAACAATGTACAATAAAAGGGAATAAATGCATGCAAATAAGTAAATAGCCCATTGCTGTAGAACAGGGGAGGCCAAGTGTTTTGATCCAAGGGCCGAATTCGCGGCTGCCACCGGAGGGCAGGATGCAGTGCGATTTGCGTGAAAGGAAGCAGCAAATTCTTACGCACTGCTGTCCGAAGTCGGAAACATGGTGCTTGACAAAATGTGCAAGGTATTTTGCGGGCCGGATTAAACTGGTCGGCGGGCCGGATGTGGCCTGTGGGCCGTATTTTGGCCAACCCTGCTGTAAAATATTTCACACCTCAGCCGTCATATCTTTATCCAGGAGCGGAACCAGGGAGTAGCGATTAGGGCGATCGCCCCCCCCTAAAACCTACGGAAGTAACTTTTTTCACCATGATTTTATGCAATTCGGAAAACAGCATTCGCATCATAAAGCCATTTTGTTGTTCATTGTTTTGTCACAGCAGTGCTGTGAAACAGAGTTGTAAGTCAGGCCGGGCTTTTCGGTTCGAGCCGGATTTCGGGCCGGGTTCGGGCTTAAGTTTGTCAAAATGTTTCGGGCCTGCACACAAAACCTTTTCATAACGTTTGGAGAAACGATTTTTTTTCGTGACGTACATTTGCTGTGCTAACCGCGATGGCTTCTGTGATTGAAGTGATTGTGCTTTTTCTTCAGCTAATTCTATTTGCAAACACAGTTGCGTTCTTTTGCTTTCTGCCCGGATTTGTCTCACACTCATATTGAGAAGGCGACAGCGGTGAGAAAATGAGCATGACGTTGCTTCGAAACGATCAATCACGTGATTCTTGGCTTCTTTTAGGAAATGATGGCCTACAAACCATGCCTGTGGCGCTATCCTAGATAGTTTCTTTTATGCGTATAGCGCCATCGTGGATAATTTCTTTTTCTTGAGAAACACTACATTCCGCAATCCGCAGTATTATCGTTGACTAGCAAGCTACGTTTGTGCTTGTTTACGCTGATCTTTTGGTCAAGGTGGCTCTTATTTTGGGCGTGATAAAACCGTGGACGTGAAACAATACCCGTACACTACGTTTTTTGATACCCCTGCAGTTGCGCATATTTTGACTCACTGGGCAAATTTGGTTTTCGAGCCTAAATCGAGGTTCAGAAAGAAATGCCGGACTCGGGCCGGGTTTGGGCGTCAAAATGATGACCGTTAAAAACTCTGTTGTGACTTATACTTCATTTCTCTTATATTGGCGAAACTGTTAAGAGACTTTACTACCAAACAGTACTGAAACCTCCCTCCCTGACTTTACTGGCTGGATCCGCCCCTGCCTTTATCGCTGTGTGCCTAAGTCATGGGCGTCGGAAAGATTTTGTCCGGGGTTGCCAGTAGTGGATTTTTCCAGGTGGCGGTCAGGAGCATTTTTACCGGGGGGCCAACAGTGGTAAAATTTTATCTTAGGAATTCGCAACTAAACGAAAAACATTTTTCTACGAAATATCCAATTTCAAAACCGATGAGGTCCTGTGAACCCTGAACCCTTCTTCCGACGACCATGTTCTACGTGATAAATTCGCTTTTTGTAATGCACACCACATTGTTGTCAAATCAAGTGTTATTAAACGCAAGTAAAATGCAAGAACTTGAAAAGCTAATAAATGCGACGCACTGCGTACCAGCATATAAATAATAAACAAAACAACTAAATAAATAAGCGCGAAAACTGCTTTTCATGGAAATAATCAGCTGACACGGACGCAGTGCTTGTGACGTCACATGTCGCTGTGTTATTGAGAAAAGTTTCAAGTATTTTTAATTTCTCCGTCGAGACGACTTGGTTCTTCTTTTTCCGGATGCCTTCTTGCATTTCGGTTTCTTTGCAGTGCACTGACACGAGGTCGGCACTTTAAGATTTTTCGTGGTGTTGTTTCTATCTGTCACAGGAATCTCAGTCATGATTGGTATTGGGCGATATTTTCTCCCTGGCATTTTCCTGCAAGTTGCTGGATCAATGCAACGCTTGTCGCACAGAACTGTGGAAATGACAGTATCGATGTTTCTGCATTTAATGAAAACAGCTGCCCATCTTGCAAAACCTGTTTCAACCCGTTTTCCTGTGATGTTTGCTTCGCATTTGTGCTCATTCAGGAACCTTAAAGAACAAAACAGAAAGTTGTTCGAGCAGAACGTTTTGAGCAAATTAAGTGACACCAAGATACGCTTCGACGACGTTTAAATTTCGCAGCAGCTTCTTTCCAGATATATGCGACGAAAACATTCGTTCTTGTTGTAACACTACACAGAAAATGCGCAGATCTCAAACGTTTCCATCTTCGGTTTTATCATCAATCGTATGGGCACTGCATTCAAACAGTAATTCTATATATGTTGAGCGTCAGTCATTCCAGGCCCCGTTAGCGCTAGTCATTGGTTTTTAAGATTTGACGTCTTTGTCACTTTTCAAGATACTTTGATTTCAATGGCGATACAGGTGTTCAAATGAAACTTGAGTACTCTTCGTTGCAAAATGTAGTTTGCCAGCGAGATTTCACAGCATCTGCCACATGCAACTAGTGTGTAACTATTGAAACAAGAAAACACGTTTTTTCAAAATTGTGAGAGGAATGCTCATTTACCAGAAAGTTAAACTTAAATAATTTTTATGAAGTTTTCACTCTCAGGTTCGAGACAACCGCAGTTCAGATGCACGGTGTGCACGTTTCAGTCGGCATAGGTTGAGAAATCTATTCCAAAATTAAATCACATACCAAATAACCATAAACCACGCGAAGTATACAAGTCTACAAGATTCCCACTAAGGTCGTAATCATACTGTAGTTAGTGGGGTAAAAGTTGAACACCAGGCAATGTGTGTTGGCATGGACACATTCCCCGGCATTTGTGTATTCTTAAAATTAACATGAGGAAAATACGCAGTATTCAAATTAACGCTAACTTACGCTTTGTCCGACGGGTGCATTTGTCTTGTGATGATTCTGAACGCCTTGCTATTTTTCTTTTGCAGCTTTTTGCTTTGAGCTTCAGCAGATTTCAAAGGATCAGATAAAACAACCATCGTCAACACGAATATGATCTATAAGTAAGATATAAGAGGATCAAAATGAAAGAATCATCGAGCCCAGATGAACTGATGCGAAAGCAGTCACCACTACGTTCAGCGGAGACATCACTTTACAAAAATACGCATTTGCCATTTTTAAAAAGAGATTAAATAACAAAATGTAAGATGTTTTGGCAAATGCAATCAAACTCTTATACAATTTCGCTAAATTTCGGGTGCATTTTCACACACTTTTGAAAAGGTTTAAAACTATGTGCTTCGTTATCGCTTTCTATACTTTCACACTTTAGCAAAAAAAGCAAGTGACTGACACAACATTTTTTTACCTTCATACGCATGATTGTCGTTTGTTGCAGTAGATTCAATCACGCTGATATTTCCTGCAACTGTCGATTTCCGAGTTCAGATCGAAAACGCAAGTAATTGTTCAAATCAAAATATAGTGTCCGGTCCATCTTAGGCTTCGTTATATACTGAGCTGCAAGGAAATGTTTCGTTGTCTGAGGAATTTTTGCGAATCAACGGAAGTCCAGCGACAATCTGCAGATTAACTTCCACACGCGAACATTACCAAGCCCATGAGCGAGTTCACGAATTCGTAATGTTTGCTTTGTGGTAATTCCATTGTAGTCAGATACACATCCCCGGTATGCGTGGGACGATTGATGAAACGTCGGGCTTTTGCTTGCCTCACGCTTTATCTAGAAGCAGGTGGTTTGCAACTACCGCTGATAATAATGTTTTTTCTTAACACAGGAAAATTAAAACTGTACGTATTTTTGCAAGTTGGCATTTTACGCCACAAATGTTTGATGTAATGGCATTTTTCGCTTCTGATAAAAAATTCTTGCGTTTTGCCTCTGAAGGTAATTTTATTGTTATCCTTTTCGGAAGTGCGGCGTTACAGCGAAAAAACTTTCTTATTTATCGGTTTTCAAGCAACTAGTTTTCACAAATGCTATTGAGTTGAATCAGAACCGTCGCCAGAAAGTCGTCAGTAGGGGGGTTTTAGGTTTCTTCGGGGGGATTGACGTTTGTGCAGGGGGGCTTGACATTGCAATTTTACAAAAATTCCACTGGTTTATAGTGCTTCATATTTCAATATAGGGGGGCTTGGAGCTTTGTTTGGGGGGGCTAAGCCCACCAAAGCCTCCCGTGGCGAAGGGACTAAGTTGAATACGTTCGCAAATTTTTAACAGGGAATCGATTCAAGATTTCTGGACTGAGGCATGGGCGTCGGAAGGATTTTTTGCAGGGGGGGATGTAGGGGATTTTCCCATAATTTTTTCCAGGGGGGGCCAAAAGTGGTGAAATTTGTTTTTTGCCTATCGAAATTGAAAAAACAACCTTTGTTTGCTCATAATTCCAAAATCCGGGGGGGCTTGGTCCTCCCTGCCCCCCCTTCCGACGCCCATGGACTGAAGATACTCAGTTCTACGCGAAATCGATCTCCTATTTAAAAATTTGCGAATGGATTTAACTCAGTCACATTGGTGGGGACTATTTGATTCAGTGGTTTTCAACCTGGGGACGCGCTCCAGAGGGGTCGTGAACATAGAAATTCCATTTTTATGGAATTGGCAAGTTTGAAACTTTGTTTTTAGTGAAGTTCCAAGGTCCTACTGTACTTTGGATAAAAATTACCATTTGCTCACAAATTTTCTTGCAAACGCTTGTGAAATTCTCGATGCTATAAGTGCAAGATCTGCAGTATGCTATTTGCATCCAATCTTGCACTTGAGCAAGCAGTCTTCGTGGCCGCCATTATGATTTCGCTTTTCATATTTGCACACTTCTAATGCACACAAACACACGTTCAGTCGANGCCGAGAAGTGACTTTGCTCCAAGACACTGACTTCCTCTCGGAAGTAGACCTTCTACAAAAATTGCGCGCATGTAAGACGTGGATCTTGAACAAAGCTTGATCGTTTGGGTGACGTATGTATCTGATAACGTGAAGGCTAGAGTTCTTCAACGCATTTAATAAATCTTTCGATTTTATGTCGGTATTAAACGCTATATGAATGCGACGGCAATGGCATTTTTGTACGCTACTTGCAGTAAGGGTGCATTCCATAAATGACTAGGTATTTAAGCTATGTAGGCCTATTTAGAATTAACAATATAATTTACAAATATGATTAACACAATATTGTAAATTGGGGAAAGTTCCACATGTCCTCTAAACAAATTTGCGTATGTTTGACCCACTCGTTCTACAACCTACACAAAGAGCGACAATGGTTGTGTTTTTGCAAAAACGAAACCACAATCGATTATCACCACGGCTCGGAACTAAAGTTATGAAATAGGCTACTTGTCGCCGCAGCTAAACACAACGGTTGGTTAGTTGATTCAAGCCAGTGGTTCCCAAAGTGTAGGCGGAAACCAAACAACAGTGGCAAAGGGTCTAAAAAGTCGATCGCGCCGAGGCGATCCAAATCTGGGTTGCATATTGTCAACGTTACCACTGCTTGCCTTTGTCTGTAGCGTAGGTACTTAAGAGTAGATTGCTGAAATTAGAAATGAACTTAGCAGCTTATTGCCAAACATCATCCATCCAACAATTATTTTTTCTTACGTTGTTTGAGGCGTGGGTCGCGAGAGGTGTCCACCTCTGTTTTGGGAACCGCTGTTTGGGAACCACTGATCTAGCCATTGGAGCGCAGGCGGTTGAATTAAAAAAGAAATTCGTTACTGTTAAAAAACCTAAAACAAAATCTCATCTAATGAGAAAAAATTCAATTTAGTTTCAATTCAGTCACATGCGCTTTACTGATTGCAAACTGTATTTTAAGTAAAGGGTAGTGTCAATGCCCTAAGCACTTACAAAAAAAACATCCCTCTGCTTACGTTAGATTTTGCTGCAAACTCTTCCCATTGCAGCGGAATGAGTGCCAATTTACTGTAGGATGTGGTGGCAAAAACATAAGATAAAATTTTTAACACTTTCAGACTATGTACAGGTCGGACTCTGACTACTTGACAAAACCGTTTTTGACTGACCAGCAAGGTAATGTGAAATTATTGATGCAAACGTTCAGACTCCACGTAATTGCGATTTTAAAAGTCGGTAGCATATATGTTTATTCATCGCAAATAAATATCCAGAATGAAGAGTGTTGTTGCTAAACATTGTTCATAGCCTAATTGCGTAGTAAAAAGATTTTGAAACTGGATTGCATTGTAGCCAAACTTTGAGCTTCAAGGCATGCAAAACGTATATCACCTCCATATTAACGCATTTAGTTTTAAAACTGCGCAAAAACATAAATCTACGTTGTTCTATTAAAGTTGCAGCTGATGCTGCAGTCAAGGGTTGAATATACAGTATCTGTAGAATGCCAGAGTTATCAGAGAGGAATTTTTGCGATGGTCTTGAAATGAAGCTTGCAATACCATTAGTTGGGATACTGCAAGATGGTGCTCCAGAAACAGCTGTAGAAAGCGATACTCCTTGTTTTTTTCTGTTAGTTTAAATCCCTTAGATGCAAATTTGTATTTCCTTATCACCAACTTCCACACGGAGCTTAAACCTCAGGTAAATGTCAGCCTAGCATGAATTCTCCAGCTTTTACACTAAACACAACGTTTGATTGATCATGGACAGATGGTAAACCTTGCTGCCTTGATCAGGTTTGACTAAAAGCTGAAGTAGGATTGGTTCTTAAAAAGTTTCTTTTGTTCACACTGAAGTATTTTTTGTCGTACACATCAAAAGCTTGATTAACCTCAAAATTTTGAGAGCAACTTTCGGAATTGGTGGGTGGGAATTGCCCCCATTGCCCCACCCCTCGGCTACGCGCCTGGACCTAGGGAGGTTCGAACACTGTCTACAGCAGGACTGCACAACTCAGAAAGCTCGAAGGGCCAAATTATCAACATAAATTTGCCGCGGGCCACAAAGGTCTATTTCATTTCAATGTAGAGACTTCGTTGTAGTATGGAAAAATTCTGGAACGTCAATAACTTACTCGAGGTCGAGTTTTTGCAACATTTTCTACGGTGAGAAAACTCTCGCGGGCCGCAAGAAAAGCATTCTCGGGCCGCAAACAGATTTTTCTGGTCACAACCAAATTTGAGGGGGGAAAACTTTGGCGGACACTGCGCCCGAATCGGGCTTGTTCGCAGAACCGTCGCCAGAAAGTATTCAATAGCGTGGCTTTGCGTTTCTGCGGGGGTCTTTCGGTTTGTGCGGGGGGCTTGACACTCCAAAAATTGACAAAATCTCAACTGATAACAGTGTTTCCTGTTTCAATATGGGGGATTGGAACTTTGTTTGGGGGGGTTAAGCCCCCAAAAGTCCCCCCCGTGGCGACGGGACTGCTTGTTCGGTCAGTGCCATAGCCTTTACAACCGGTCAACTGCAATTGCATATCTATTGCTGCAAGGGGATTGTGATAGAAATCATCACTGCTTTGCTACTCCAGCAGTAATCATTGACTGGAAATCGAGGCTTGTCACAGGTGGAAGCGTTTTTGAATATTCATCAGAATGCTTGAACACTTCGTTCATTGGCACGGGCGATAGTTGTATTGTAACTTTAACAAGCATTTTCTACTTCTGAAACTGTCAGGAAGCGATGGCGAGAAGCTAACGTCCAGTTTTTTTCCGATGCGTCGCTAATACAAAAAGTAGCGGAATTTTTGATATGCTTAACTTTATTGTCGCTACCATTTTTTTCCGAAACAATTTTCTGTGTTTTTTCTCGATAATAAATTACAGAACGGATGAGAAAAAACACAACAATATTCCAAAAAAATGACACAAAGACCTGTGGGTGTTAGTGAATCCACCGAAAACGTAACCTTTACTTTAGTATGAAGTATTTGTAACACATCCCGCTTTAAACTGGCTAACTCAAACATTTTGATAGAGAATAAGTGTTTTATTCGCAAATGACAACAAAATTTTGTATATTGCGGCGTAGCAATTACGCCACACACAGGATGACCCAGAAGTAGGGGCATAAAATCAATAAATTAAAAACGAAAAATTTGCTTCACAGAAATGAGCTAGCTTACAACAACTAGGAGAAATTACATGCATTGTTGTCTTCTACATTTCACAGAAACTAACAAATTGTGAATACTGCTCGAAACACGACCCAGCAAAGTGGTGAAACGTCCAGTAACTGACGTCCCAAGCCATGTTGAACACGAAACCACGCTGTAATCTCATCATAGGCCATGCGATTGACACGATATTTAACCAATGCACAAGGTAACACTGCACAACTGAGGGAACAATGAATCTTACAGAAAGATCTAGGATTCGGAAGGCAATAGGTACACATTGATACAGGGGCAAGTGGTAGGCAGTGATGATGGTCAGTACATTAAAAGCAGCTAGAAAAAGAACAGGTAAAGTTAGATNAAACTTGCACACAGGCTAATATGCTGGCAGCATTTCCCNTGNCCACAGCCAGGGACAGACGCTGGTGGAGCCNNTGGCNCTCCCTGGGGTCACCAGACACATCAACAAGCCTCTTCGCAAGACCACTCAAAAAAGGGGCGGTGGACTTGTCATACACATCAGTGGTCTCAATTACCACTGGTTGAAAGTGGTAATTGCTTTGGAGGTCATGATATTTTTGGCATTTTGCCACCTCAGCTTTTGTGGCCGCAAAACCAGCCTGTCTGGCAGAGTCTTTATCGTGGCCCTGAGCAAAAGTGTCNACAACTGTTGCGTCCCACATCAGGCTCCGGCCTCTGTACCANGGGCCCGAAGTCAGGCCATCCGGCCTCCTGCATCGTTAGTCAGGCCGACAGGCTCCAAGGTAGAGGGGAGACAATTGCGGGTCAATGACCTCCTGAGGATGGAGTTGATGGCTGAATGTCTTGTGGAGAGGCCTGCATTTTTAGTACAGGAGAGGCCATGGAACCCCAGCTCATCAACAATTTTGCCGCAGTGGATTTTGCGCTTTCAAAGATTTTGGCACCAGTTCGGAGGGCGATTGCAATACGGAGCTCATCAGGATTGCAATACGGAGCACCCCTTGTTGCACCCCAGTGGCTGAGTCAAGGCNGAAATCTCCATGAAAGAGAGATGTTTTTGAAGAATAACAGTCCCAACTGAAAGGATAGATTTNTGGGAGGTGTGTATGGGCTGCTTGAAGAACTGTGTCTCGGCGAATGCTGTTGAAGGCATTTTTAGCATCAAGTTTTAGTAAAACTTTTTCACCTTGCGTTTGCGCCATGAACGAGCGTGTTGCATGGACAGCGGCTTCACAGCCCCGGGGTTCCTACCCAAGCTTGGAGGGTTGGAGTAACTCGCGCAGCCTTGAGATGCAAGGTCTCAAACAGACCTTTGCAACCGGGCGTCGGTAGGTGCACCCTACAGCGATAGGTCTCAGGTCTCCATTGTTTTTGTGCAGTCCGTGTAGTTGTGCACCATAGAGGAAAGGCCGGAGGGC
>JGI24159J19872_10014194_pt1 | contig 10309 bp, 8 predicted proteins | sample Ectturendosymbi4_FD_19872 | JGI IMG/M metagenome (IMG submission 19872) | reverse complement strand
AACGCAGCAATGGCCAAGCTGATGACAGCAAACGCGAAATGAAAACAAAACACATTTCACAGCAAGTAGAGGTTGCAGTGAATAAAATGCACCAGCAACAGTGGTCCAGTCCACGTCTCTCAAACAAAAGCTTTGCTGCTGAAGCGCTTTTCATTATTCTATTAATATTGCTTAATTTATTAATAAACACCGCTTTTATTAATTTATAAATAAACGAAGTTTAAATGAATTTATTAAAGACATGTTTGACTCATCCTCACCTAAAATCAGACATTCATATTAGATGAGAACAACCAACGTTTCTTTAAGGCTGTTCATATCGTCGGAACAAGCCAACGATTGCTCTTGTCTCCTCCAAAGTAATGTTTTGTCAGCGTGGATCAATCAAGCCGCAACTTGATACGGAACTCATTGTTTTGCTCTGTTGTGTTCTTACTTCCGTCGTCAGTTCCAGAAAGCGTAAACAACAATAGTATGCACTGCAGTGTAGCAACACAAGAAATTAAACAANGTCCTACAGAACCTTAGAGACAAAAAGCCTTTCAAAAGTGCANCTTTCTACTCAGCCAACACAACTTCATAAACGCAAACAGTTACCGACCTACAGTGGTGTAAAAACAAGCGGAGAAACGCTGTTTAAAAATGTTTTGATGCAATTATGTTCCCTTCAGCAAGTTGCATATAGGATTGACCTGCTTCCCCTCCGTATACACCACTGGTCACTGGACTTTGAACCATTTAAATTGATTGTCTGCAGCTACTCAGTATTTTTCATTCCTGGAAAAGCTCAATCGCTGGGATGGTCTGTTGCTATACATGCAGAGTCTACGAGAGAGGTGTACGATAGGTACATCGTACCCGGGCCCGGTAGGTACGGGGTCCGGCAAAAATTAAAGTACGCATGATCAGCTTTTCTGTTATCAAGCCTATATCAGTGTAAACCAGTTGCCGGAATAGCAATTAATCTATTTGTAAATCTTAGCATGACTGCTGATTCTGATTACTATACAAACAAGCTATACAAGTTTCGACGAGTGCCCAACAAAATAAAGGGGCCCGGTATCGGTCTTCGTACCCCCTGGTAAAATTTTTCTCGGAGGCCCTGTATACACGTTCAATATTTACTTGATGTTGAAGTGTGAGAATTGTTTTTTATGCAACTGAGGATGTTTGCGTTTGTTTACAAACTGCTTCCCAGCGTGATTACCGCGACGGTTTTGTCCATTTCCAAGATATTGCGTGCAGCCAGTTGTTTTCCGATTTGTAGTCTTTTAGCATCTGTTCATTCAACAAATCAACTGCCACTGTAGACTTGCTGTCTATTGTCTAAGTGCCCGAGTATGTCTCGTTTAACCATATACGAATATCGGAACTGGTTCTGCTGATGTTCGGCCGGGTTATTTAACTTTTTATCGTAAGTGCTGAGGCTATTGCATTTTTTTATAAAACAACCTCAATTAACACGTTGTGTAGGTCAACGCTCAATAAAGAAGTATTTAGGATGTTTCTGACATCCTAAATACTTGAGAAAAAAATTCACGAAAATCTGAAACCGTGTAAGAGATTAAAAAATAGTAAATGAGCGCCGGACTCTGTCTGGCTCACATTCTAAAAAACGTATACGAACGGCAACCGGCACTCAGATAAAACCGCTACGAATTTTATTTCAAGAAATATGAAACAACTTCTCAATGCAGAGCATAACTTTTTGGACTGGGGTTCAGTCCTTTCCCAGTGACGTCGGCAGAGGATTGACAAGTATACTCTCAAGGTACTCGTACACGGTCTGGGGATCCTGGTCGGCATTAACTCTCACCGCCTGCAACAAAAGTGGTCTGTGACGTCAACTAATGACTCAGCGTTTTTCGCTGATCAGCAAACAAGCACTCCCTTTCTAACAGCGGCAAAACTACTCGCTGCAACTCGCTCTCGTTTGAACAAGTGCACGGGTTGGTTCTTACAGCGCTTTGTTTCGCAATAAAGGCCGTGGCGAGTATAAAATTGTTTCAGAAGTTCAGATGCCACTGAAGAATCCACGAGCAAGAACAGCTTTTATACTCATTACTAACGCTGCACGAGGATGAACTGCAAGAAAAGGTTTTCTTCGAACTTTGTAACCCTGGAAACACTGCAACGCTTTCAAGCGTAAGAAAACATCAAACATCTGCGTTAAAAAAACAACAAACATCTTGGCTCGATCAAGACCGTCGGAAGGATTTTTTCAAGCGGAGCAACTAAGGGAATTTTCCAAATTTTTCTGGGGGGGGTAAAAGTGGTGAAATTAGTTTTCCTTCTCGAAACTACGAAAACAAGCTGTTTTTGCTGAAATTTTCAAAATCCAGGGGGGCCTTGCCCCTCTTCTGACGCCCATGGGCTCGATAGCCAAGTTGTTATTGAAAATACCCCTTCGTCCATGTAGAAATCGTTCAATTCCTCGGCAAACTGTCGGTACTCCATTAGTTTTTGTTGAACGAATTGTTCGGAATCTCTCGGATGTTGTTGGCATCTCTGCTTCATTTCGGTCGACGCAGGGGGGTTGTACAGGGCGTGGTACCTAGCAACAGTCAAGAGCTATTGCCATGCAGTCAAGAGAAGCAAACTTTGTTTAGCAACAAGCGAACGAGACAGCGCCCTGCTTTGCGACGTAAACAGAGCCATGGGTTGAACTTAATGGCAAAGCTCGGAGTTGGTGTGTGAGATTATGACTTTGAACGCGTAAAAGCTAAAAAACGTGGTTGGTTTAACTATCCTTGTGCTAAACCTCTGCCGTACGGTAATGTGGAAATGTCTTTATTATTTGTGTAGTGTGTCTGTTAACATGCGCCGCGCAGGCCAGCGTCTCTTACGCTGATTCATAACTCAAAAACGAGGTCTAAGGAGTTTACCAGTCTAGATAGAGCCGTCTTGTGCTGAGAGAACAAAAGGAACACTGCTTTGCGAGGCAGTTTAGACAAGATGACTTTACCGAAATATCGTCTTGCAATACAGAAAAAATGATATTCATCATTCCAAATTATCTTGCAACGTGAACAAGATTATTTTTATGTGAAAATAATTAAAAACAATCAGACAAACAAAAACATACATACAAGCACAAATAAACACATTCGCACAAGCAACAAACCTTTCGCCACTGACAGGATCGGTCAGTCTGTAGCACAGTCTCTCGGTGACGCAATCTTCTGGAAGGTCCAGGAAGAAGACGCGATTCGGTTTCAGGCCTGCATCGGTCAGGTGCTGGAAAACGAAGTGAAGAACAGCGCTGGATGTTAAAAGCTTTATGGTTGTTAGCAAAAGCTTGACTGAAACTGTATCCAACCACACCACGGGTTATAGTCGAGCAGAAAGTTTGGGAGAAATGCCATTAGCTTTCACGTGTAGCTCGCCCACAACGTTTTATTCAAAGTTAAGATAAATAGCAGGGTCTTTTTTAAGGCGCTTTAGGGACCCGATTCTGGTCCCTAGAATTGAAAATCAGGTCCCTGCAATCAGAGAAAATCATCATCGGGTCCCTAGAACCAAAGAAAATCGGGTCCCTATAACAAGAGAAATCGGATCCCTACAGGCTCACATCGGGTACCAAACATTTTCCTTTAAAAAAAAACCTGTAAATAGTACAAAAGAGGGTTGATCAGCGGCGGTTTCGCGGCTTTTTCGACTTTTTACAGGGCACCGTGTCAAAGGGTGAGCACCCGAAGAAAGGAGAGCATTTGCTTAAAAATGCACCATTTCCAGGGTAGCGATGGTCACTCGGGGGAGAAGCTGGCTTCCCCGTTCGAATCCGACACTAAATGTGGGCTCATGTTTTGGACCCGACACTGATTGTGTCGTCACGTCTAATTGTGACGTCATACAGGGTTCTCACGCAATTTTGAATATGAATTTCCAGACCTTTCCCGGGCTTTTATCAGACGTAACCTCTCCGATTTCTCTGATATACCCCGTTCATATACAGGCGCTATAATAGTTAACACGATGAGTGTAAAACTATCTTCTTTTCTAAAGTCTCTGTCTACCGAAAGGAATCCTTTGCCAGCAAAGAATCAGAGATCTTACAGAGTATATATTTCGCCTGCCAGGTAGGCATGATCAGCGCTTATTCAAAGAAGGATCAGAATGAATGTCAAAAGATGAAGTCTGGAAAACTGCTTCCTTTTTCCATACTAACGCACCAAAAAGATTTTTTGTTCCAGTCTTTTCCAGGCTGGGAAGTGACTCAAAATTTTCCATACTTTTCCAGACTCCGCAGGAACCCTGTGATTGCGACGCCATCTTTCAGAAAACTGACTCGCGACCGTTTGCCGCTTACCTCCGCCTGTATTCGATTGAGGGGGAACCCGTGCAGCACCCAACCGCCCGCGGTCGCGTCGAGCTGGGTCAGTCGGTCGATGACGATCTTGGCCACGATGTTGTCGGGCACGGTCTGGTCCCGGAGCACCTGTTCCCTCGCGGCCGTTCCGAGCTTTGTTTCGCCGGTCACTTGCTCCTTTAGCAGCGTTCCGCATGAAACTGGAATAAACAAATGGCAAGGATGGATTATAATCGGTGGTGTAACTGCCAGGGGGGCAGAAGGGAATGCCAATTAAATGTAAAAATCGGGCTACTACTTAGCTTATGTTTGGGTATTAAATATGTTTTTTTTGCGATCTTCGTAGTGTTTTTCGGTGAAGTCTGTTTTATTATAGACATCAATATCCGGATTCACTATCATTTCTCAACTTTTTTCTGATTTTAGCCAGTGGGCCCCCTTCAGCTAAGTTTGCCCCCTGGCTCAAACCTCTAGTTACGCCGCTGAATATAATCCATTGATATTATCAATGCCACCAATTTTTTAAGGGATTCGATCAGTGATTTAGTCGATGGGAAGGGGAAGGTGGGGAGGAGACTGTTCCGGCAGTTTTTTGAAAAGTCGAACAGCGATCCGGGCATCAACATGTTATTCGTGACGCGAATTTTAGTGCATTTCCTCACAAAAATTCCCAACTGCGTCTTGAATGACGCCATTAAATGCTTCTTTTTTTGGTAAGAGTGCGTTCCCCCCACATCCCAGTTTTGGGCTCCGCGCCACCGGGTACAATGTGTCGTTAGCGGTGGAACAGCCTTACGACTTTTTCTACTGATGTTTCTTATACATGATCGGTATCTTATTTGAAAGGTAACCTCTATTTGGCAAAGGGATAACAAAAACCAAAGGCAAGATATATGGCGAAAAATACAGCGACGCTTCACAGTCTCCATTGGCCAGTCGATTGACAGTTGTGAAAAGTTAACCGTTCTTCGGTAAAAATCCTCTCTCCAGGTCAAAGCTTTAATATTTCCGAAGCAACAGTAACTGATCAAAATGCAAATCTGAGTTTTCATTTGGTGGGACGACAAATATGAGAATCATTGGTGGGTGGCTAAAAGAGCAAGTGTGGCGAAGTTTCATTGGAAAGGGTGCGAGCAACAACAGTATGTTCTTTTTTGAGGGGACAGATAATAATCTTTGTCGACTGGCAATTTTCCTTGGTGCTTTATGGAAGGTAAACATATGCAAAGAATTGCGGATTTTTTATGAATCTGCTTTCAAGCTTCCTAAAATTTCTAAGTTTTGCTTTAAAAGGTTTAATTACGGTCGGAATTCAGCTCTTCTGCTCGAGCAGCAACACGGACGAAAGGAAGAGTATCGGGAAGTGCTTATCTACCTGATTTAGCCAAACACGCGTATGTACAAGTACCTTCCATCCCAGCATGATGCCAGGTATATAAATATTTCAGTGGAGCTTGAACTCCTTGCAAATGATAGCAAAGTATTTCCGATTTTATCTTTTGGACTGTTTCCCAGGTTTAGCGGACGGCCCTTTTCGGAAGATACAGGTCTGTTGTAGCGGAAGTTCGATTTTGTTCACGTAACAATATCCCGTATGTTGCCCGTGGTAGATTGTGCGGGTCAAAACGCATGTAAGCTTAGAATGTTGGAAACAAAAGTGAAAAACGCACTGTTGACAAGCTTGTATCTTTCAGCCAATCGCCTCGCCATGGTGCTCTTCCCACTGCCAATCGGACCAATCAGGACGATGCGGGGCGTGCGAGGAGCCTCGCTCCTTGGCTGCGAGTTGATGTACGTCAAGGTCTGCGAAGAAGAACAGACGCATGGATGGTATATATAACGTTCGTACCTGGACGTGGCTGTCAAATGCACTCAACCGTTGAACGACAAGTGACAAAAAAGAGATTACGATAATTAGCGCTATGGGCGGAGAAGCACGGTGTTTATGATGACATGACATGCAAGATTAGCTCACGGAAGGTGAGATACTTTTGCGTTTGAAGAAAGTTGCGTTTTTAAGATTTTTGCACAAAGAAAATTTGCCCAGAAGTTTGAAACCTGAAATACGCAGGTTGTTGCCAGCTTGACGTCATAGCACGAGCGGTGTGACTGAAGACAGCGTGAGAGACATTAGAAGAAAGACATTTCAGTCATTTCTCGCGTAATAGTATTANAACTCGTGGTAACAGTNTTCACTTGNCTTCCTTTTCGGACATATGACCGAAATGACTTAATTTTTTTCGGTCATTTAAAANCGTTTCAGTCTGTGACCGAAAAAAACAGCTTTAGGGGCGTAACAAACAAGAGTGGGATTGAAGACTGCGTGAGAGATATTAGAAAAAAGAGAAAAACAGCGTGAGAGGCATAATAAATATGAGTGGGATTTGCAGATAGCGTGTGTGGGATTATTGGTTGTGTGGGATATACAGATGTGTAGGATTATTAGTTGTGTGTGGGATTGGGATTTGTGTGGGATTTGTGTGTGGGATCGTGTGTGGGATTATTAGTTGTGTGGGATATACAGATAGCGTGTGTAGGAAAATATGAGTGGGATTGCAAATAGCGAGATTATAAGAAAAACTTGCGTGAGAGATAAAAGAAACAAACGAAAAAAGAGCGCGAGCGCGAAAAGCAAAACTTCAGTTCTGAGGGTTTTTGCGTACAAAAAGGTCTACAGGTTTTGAAACGACCGCTCAAGCGTGAGCGTCCAAGCGCAAACGATCGCATTCGAATGTAAGTGATGTTATATCCGCAAATAACGGTGATGAAACTTACTGTGCATCACAGCAACGACCATTAAAACTTGTGAAAACAGACGTTTTCCTATTTCTTGGATTGTTGTCCGATCGATGCCCTTGAGTGTTTGGCAAACACTAGTGGGAACTACACACAGTATTGCTTGGTATTAGGCTGATTAAACAACTAAAAAATTAAACTGATTTAAACAAATTTAAATAAAGTAAAAGGACGATTTTGTTTCTCACGAAAAAATGTTCATCCAACCGTAGGTGCTACGTAACAGATCATTTTCGTTCCTCTAGATGACGTAAGGGTGCCACCACTCTCAGCTCACAAAACAAACAACGTATATTGCGAAACTACACTTTCATGATTTTACTAATTTCGCGTTCGCATNACGCTTGGTCAGACTTCCAGTTGCACTCTGTGGCTTGCTNCTACGCACTGTAAGATTACTGCGTACATCTTCAACTTCCAAAAGCTCGTTTGCTGATANGTTCGCTTGATTTGCCAAACCAGTGGGGCTCAGAAGGCNTTGACNGATAGTTATATACATCAGGCTGTGCGAACACAGGCGAAAAGCGGGCAGGAAACTTTCCGATTCTTAAATTCGCTTTCTGGCTACCAGTGGCGCAAATGACCGGGGACAGGGAGAGCCTCGCCCGTGGCAATATAAATGTAAAAACTGGGCCCCTTTAGCTGACATTGATATTTGGTATTCTTTTGGTTTTCAGTAGGTTGTTGTTTTTTTGCATTTTCCGGAGTGTTTTCGTTTTTTTGTATCTAGTTTAGGAATCCACGACATCCGTATTCACTATCATTTCTTAACTAGTCTTTTTTTCTGAGTGTTGGCTAGTGGCTCCCTACGGTGGTCAGTGGGCCCCTTCAGCTACGTTTTGCCCCCCCTGGCTCAAACATCTAGTTACACCACTGCTGGCTGCTCGGCTGCAAGCTGCGGCATAGATCGTGCGCATGCAGAAAGCAAGCGCCAACTGTATAGGCAACGAAGCAGCACGAAACGAAGTGAACAGTTCAAACAGGGCAAGGAGCAAGCAAACCTGTGCCAGGACGTCAGCCTTTGGTTGATCGGCGTTGATGACTTTGTGTGCGGCTTGGTAGGCGTCGATGACGCTCTGTGCGTGACGTTTGTGATCGTTCTGTCGTCATAAAGCGCAATAGTTAATAGCACGGCGCCAAAACAGACTTACCCGAAACATCTTTTTCAGCTTACACAAAAAGTTCCAGTTGGTGTTTATTTATTTACTGGAAACGTCTGGACCGAAAGAAACGCTCACATCCGCTCAGGCATGAAAATCTAATTGTGACAAACTGATCACTATAATTTGAATATATATCTAAATACTGAACGACCCGTATCGACTGGGACATTAAAACTTTAATCACTAATTGATTAACTCAGCGCTTCCCAACCTTTTTTGGGCTTTCGGCACCCTACAGAAGAGAAATATAATTTGCAGCACCCAGTGGAGAGCCCATAGCAATTTGCTTTAAGGTTCGATTACACTTTTAAAGTACTATATTTAGCGACGTATTGAAAAACGCACTAGCTCGCGGCACCCCTGAGTTTCGTGAATGGCGCCCTAAGGTGCTGCGGCACCCCGGTTGGGGTCCACTGGATTAACTAAACAATAACCAATTCATATCCACATCCGCAAGGAAAATGCAATCAATAAATTATCTAGCTACTTACACATCTAATCGGATCCAGGTGAACATGAAAAGTTCAAAGACAAGCAAATTGACCAACTACTGACGAACTCATATCCACTTGAACGTAAAAGTTAACCTCTAACTGACTAGCCAAATAACGGCTGAAGAATATGTATTCTAACCAAAACGCGAAAAATGTAACCACTAACTCAAACCCACTTGGACATGAAAACTCTTATCACCTATTGACCAGCTAAATAATAAGTGATTCATACTCACTTAAACACAAACAATCGAAATACTAATTCATTTCCATTTGAACATGAAAATTCTAATCATGAATTAACCACAAAATTATAACAAACTGATATCCACATGGACTCGAATTTTCTAGAGGCTGACTTGGAAAATAAACTTTACACTGATTTTATACCTTTTTGCCGTTACTGGCACTAAACCACTCTTCTATAAAGTGGAAACACCTTGTGCTTGAAAACATTTGATAGCTTGGAATACCACAGGCCTGGTGGCGACTTAAGCCACCAAATTCAGGTTGCTTGTAGGTTTTTGAACACTTACCAATCTTATTTTCATGTCGGCCGCTGTTATTCCGAGGGGAGCTAAGAGGCGGGACTGGACGATGGGGTCCTGGGGCCAGTCGAAGGTTGTGTGATAGATGTCGCCGGTGAGCGGGTCGATTCTTTTGCCAGCCTGCCGCTCGATTAGAACAGTGTCGTCGGCATCGAGAACAACTGTTTCCAAGCAAAAATAAGCGGTTTCAGCCAATTAAGATGGTGCTCATTCTTTAGGCGAGGATTTTCGTTATAGTTGCATGCTCTCAGCGAAAACACTTGTCAAACCTCAAAAACTGATGAACACCATCTTACTTTTTGCTATTTTTCACAAAAAGGCCCTGAAATTGTACCGAATTCTTGATTTCAAGCTGTTAATCACAAAATGTTTTTTCATTCTTAAACTCAGAACCAAAACAAAGCTCACACTTCAAACATAGAGCCTTTCACTCGTGTCAACACCGAAGGACTGCTTAAGAACTGGACTAACACGAAGGTGTCGAGCCGACATTGTCAATTTAAACCACGCTCATGCTGTTTATTGTCAGTTTCATAAGTCTAAGCTCACTTTGCAATGGAACGAAAAAGCATTCTCAAGCCAATTAGCCAATTACAAACGTTTATTGATGAGCGAACATGCAGGTTTTGACAAAAAAGCAAAAATTTGCAGGTTTTCAACAAAAATGCTTCAAGTAACAACGATTGGCAAACTTCACGCTCTGACGACAAGTGCGATAATTTGCACCCAAATACGACATAACTGATCGGCAACTTTCAAATTTTGCCAGGCGGGTGGAAAAATCGCCAGCTAGTGGAAGCTGACCCGAAGGAAACGCTGAGTTACTGACAAGTACACGCATGACATGCGTCTGTAGCAGCGGTTCTTAACCTTTTCGGTCTAGTTTCCCAGTAACGCCAATCACCAAGTTCGAATTTTCCTCCTGATATTTTTAGTGACGATGTTTTACGGAACGCTATCTGGCCAATACTCATAGTAGCTATTAGCTCGGTGGTATAT
>JGI24159J19872_10014188_pt1 | contig 10311 bp, 11 predicted proteins | sample Ectturendosymbi4_FD_19872 | JGI IMG/M metagenome (IMG submission 19872) | reverse complement strand
GCCGAGGAAGTTCCCTTGGACTTTGTCGATACGCTTATCGAATTTATCTCTGTATGTAATGGCCCTAGCGCCATTACAGACTGTTTATGTTTCACTTCGTTTAAATTATTATCCAAAAGATGCAAAGCAACTACTTTTCCGGTCACCGAAGGAGGATAAATAATTTTTTTTTTAAACATTGTCAATCCAGTTCATATAGAAAGACGTTTCAATCAGCAGTTTCGGTGAATGACGTTAATTAACGAAACAAAACTAGTCTTGTTGATAGAAATAAACCAAGAGTGCCAGAAAGTCAACCTTTGAAAGATGTAATGTAATGTAAATAACGTTTGCTCCATATTTCTTTGCTCACCAGTATGTCAATAACATTTTCAAAAACTTTTTGCTTTGTGCGTGTCTTACGTAAAAGGAGCCTGCTTTTTTCAGAGACACGTTACGCATGTCGTCATTGGACACTGTTTCAATGTTTTGCAAATATCAAAATCAATGAGCAGGTTGCTCATTTCTGCAGATATATCTCTTAATGACGAAAACATTTAGCAGCAAACGAGGTTTCAACGAAAAAGCATGTTGTCGGATCAACATACAATGCAATATTAAAGATTGTGCCGTTCACACAATAACGTTGATATATTGATATTCATTTATTTATTTAACGACAATCTTGCTACAGGCGGTAGCCTGACTGGTGCAATTTTGTCGTGTCACGTCGAGCTTTCAAAATACAGCACGAGTAAACTCCCAAAAAAAACATAAACAATACGTAAAACGAATACATTGCTTTTCTAAAATCTATTACAACATTTCAGAAACTCGTAAACAGCGTTAAAAATAGCTACTGAAACGGCAGTCGGCGCATCAGGCACACCATGTAAATATAAGCACAACAAATCGGTATGACCAAAGCGCTCAAATCATTCAGCAAAGCCGGTTTCATTCAGAATGTCATGAACTTTGTCATGAAGTGCTGTTCGTGTTGCGCAGTGAACGTTACAATGGAAAAATGGGTGTAATTCGGTCCCCATTTCACCACATACACAAAAACGATAGTTGTTTTTAGTGATATTTAACGGACTATGGGCGAAGCTAAGCATACAGCGATTGGAAGTCATATGGGGATTGAGCCCTAACAAATGATGAGTACTTTATTTTGATATGTGATAATGGGAATTTAAATGATTCATGAAGATGGAGTGGCTGGCTGAAGATTTGATTTCCAGTGGTAGAGAGTTCCATGAGCTGGAAGCCTTACGGAGGAAGAAGTTATAGGACAAGGATTTTTTTTAAGTTGTATTTGAACATTTTGATTGCGACGAAAGGCATACGGAACAAATTCTTTGAACGATCTGAAAGAACTGGAAGGAAAGGGGTAGGGTACCATATCAAAAATTAATTTGGCTGCATAACAAAGCAGAGATATTTTTCTACGTAAATTTAGACTTGTGAGGTTTGGATCGACTAGTACATCGTTGGAGGATGTAGTTTTAAGACTACCTAGTATTATTTTAACAGCGGAGAGTTGTGCTTTGTCTAACATTCGATTGTCGTTATCAGAACATTTGTTGTAGATGATACTACCATAGTCAAAGACCGATAATATGTTCGTTTTATATATCGTGAGGAGAGCGTGGCGAGGCCCAAGATTGACGAATGAACGAAGACGGTTAATTTTGGTCATCACTTTCTGATGTAAGTGTATGATATGAGTGTGCTAAGAGAAACTGTGGTGAAATACTAAGCATAGATGTTTGTGTGTATCTGTTTCCGAGACGTGGGTTTGATTAAATAATAAAGGGGGGATGATCATTCCTGTACTTAGATATTGTCATAACTGCAGTTTTTTGGGGGTTGAAAGTAACATTCCAAAGCTCAGTCCAATGCTGCCACGTGCAGAGATCTTGAGTAAGCACAATGTGCAAGTGGACAGGACACTTATCGGAATAAAACAGGGTGGTATCATCTGCAAAAAGAGAGATAGGCGCTTTATTTGTAGCAATGTCATTAACATAGACTAAAATAGCAGAAGCCCTAAAACAGATCCTTGAAGAACACCACAATTCGTATACCTAAGATCCGAACGAGAAAGGCCCAGAAGAACGACTTGAGAACGACGGAAGAGATAAGAGGATAGAAGATTTAAGGGAGAGCCGACAGTCTCAACTTGTTGCAATTTAAAGATTAAGCAAGTATGATCAACACGATCAAAAGCTTTAGATATGTCAAGGAAAACTATTCGTGAAAAGAGATTTGAAACGTAGGCTTGGTACAAACTGTGACAGGTACCAAGCAATGAAGTTAAGGTAGAATGCCAGAGTTGTTAGGTATTAACAGTTTATGGTATTCTCGGTAGTTATAAACATGCTTATGAAGAAGTTTTTCAAACACTTTTGAAAGAGAAGGCAACAAAACAATTGTACGGTAGTTTTGAACAACTGTTTGAGAACCGGTTTTATGAACTGGAATTACAGAAGCAATCTTCCAAGATGTAGGGAATGCCTCTGAAGACAAAATTAGGTTAAAAAGAAAACTGAAAGGAGTAGCGANTGATTGGCTGCAAATTTTCAGGATTCGAATGGGCAAATTGTCAAAGCCTTTGTTTTGCATTTATTTGGATGTAGACTACTTGAAAAACGAAATACTTGAAATGGATCAAAGATTGGAGGGAGTNATCGATAATCAGCAAGAAAGTGGAAAGGTGGCAATTTATTTATATCATAAGCAGGAGAATTAGAAATTGAAGCAAAATATTCATTGGAAAGATTGCACTTCACATATTCATCATGCACAGGTTTTCCATTTAGGGTTATTGGATAGTTGCATTGCTTGTTTGGTTTCCAGAACTGATTTGAAAGGCTCCAGTGATCGACATGAGATGTATTAGTGGTGTTTAGTTAGTATAGCTCATGTTGTAACTTTGTATAGCGAATTTGATTTTGCGTTGGATCAAGTTTCTAAGTTTGTTATAGAGACATTTGCAGTTAAAATTGTTGGTTTTACGCCAACGTTTGTAGTATCGAGTTCGCTTACGAATTAAAGTTTCAATAAGCATATGACATCAAATTTATATTCAGCAGCCAGAACANTAATTTCGTCTAGTATCATAGTATTTATGTGGGCAATCATGCTTCTAGTGTTTACATGAAGGACTGAAAAGTCACGTGATCTTACCATCATTTTAACGAAATTGGTCAGGTAAGACCTTCTCTCCGTTAGCATAAAGACAGTATTCAGCGCCCTCTGGGTTGCCTCTGATCTTTTTTCCCGAAGCAAACAGTTTACAAGCTTTTCTCGGAAAAGATTTACGTCGTTGTTCTCGCATAGATCGAGGTAGGTACTTGGTAATAATTTTTTTAAATTGCCTTGCTTTTGCTGCCAATTTGGAAATCATATTTCTATCATTCATTTTAACAAATTTAACAACTATTAGCGGAGGCTGAGAATAACTTGTACTACTTGACTGAAGTGCTGAAGTATGCTTTGGCAGACGATGGACATTGGCAAATGAAATCTTGGCAAGATGACTCAGGAAATCGCAAAGAGGTGGTCAGAAATGAACGAACAACATCTTCACTCTGTTCAGGAGTCCCATCGGAAGAAACTGTAGGCAAACCATGAAATAGCAGATTAAAATCTTTAGACCGGAGTTCAGAAATTATCAGAGTTTCTCATTTCAGCACGCATTTCAGCCAATTCTGTTTTGATACCGCTAAGGTCAGATTTCAGATCAGAGATCATGTTGTGAGCATGTTCCAAACTAGACTCCGCCAACAGCAAACGATCCATGAGGGTTGATTCAATTGCTGAAAGGCGTTCGGAAAGTCTCTTCTCCATTGATTGCAGACGATTGAACACGTCGGATAATTGCAAAGCGCCGTGTCCCTCAGGCACCTGGCCAGTCTTGTTCTTTCTCAAAGCAACTCCACTCCTAATGTCCATTTTGATATGAATAGCAGTTTTATACAAAACAAAACAGTCAATAAAAATTTTTGCCAATACACAAATGAAGAGTTGAATCTGACAGTCAACAGAATCCTACCCGAAAAAATTCTCTCACAGAACAGAGACCCGTAGGGCAATTCCGCTATACAAACAATTGACTACAAGCACGTCTGAGCTGATTGAAACACGTCTGATCAGCTCGACGGTCAGTGACAGAATTATTATTATTATTATGAGAGTTTTGTGGCGCTTTACGACAGCGTGGTCTTGTAGCGCCAGGCCCGTTTGTAATTGGTTTTTAAATTTGTCTGCCCGAAGTGCGCAGAAGCTCCTCAACATGCTTCGCGGCCTGGTCATCGGATAGGACTGAGAGTAGTGTAAGGTCTATGTTAAAAGATTCCGTGGTCCGCTTAAGTTTGATGCGTTCAGAATGGTAGGTTGCACAAGCGAAAAGAAAGTGGGCACCTGTTTCGGGAACTTGGCATTGTTCACAATTGCCGGTTGGATGGAGGCCGAGACGGTGGAGGTGACTGTTAAGCATGCAATGTCCGGTGCGTAACCGGAAAAGTTGAGGGGATTCGGACTCACTGGATGTAGCTCCGTGGTTGGAGGGGGAATAGGCTTTTGTAGGCTGTACCAGTTAAGCATTGACGGTAGTAATCATTCCAAAGTTTTACGCAAATGTCGGAGAGGTGCTGGCACATGTCCGGACAAGGTAAAGTGTTGAGAGTGTTCTTTACCCGAGTGTCGGCCTGGATAATTTGGGGAACATCAGTCGTGGAAAGTTTGGCCAAACTGTCGGCTATTTCATTTCCAACAATTCCCTTGTGGCCAGGGACCCAAAGCATATTAATCGTGAAACCAGCAGAGGTTAGAGTATAAAAGACATGCTCTATTTATGAGTGGATTTTTCTTCCAACTAACATTTTGGATGGCTTGTAGCGCGCTTAAACTGTCCGTGATTATAACGGAGGTTCTACGCTTGGTGGAGAAGATCCAGTAAATAGCAGTAACAATACCATAGAATTCTGCTGCAAAAACATAAGAGTCCATTGTGTAGCCCACTGGACGTTTTGTTCTCGGATTGAGGGGCGTACATTCCACAGCCAGCCCTAGAAGTAGATTTTGAACCATCGGTGTAGCTGTGGGTATGGTGTGCGTAATGTCCGTGTAAATGGGGAGGTAGGCCTGGATAATGACAGTTTGGTTGGAAGCATGACTGTACGCTTGCATGTGCAAGTCTATGGTAGGACGAGGGATTAAGCAGACAGGTTGTTGGGAATAAGGAGGGTGCTTGCGTTGAAATGATCGTTTGGCCACAGCTGCTTTGTCATTTGATTGAAGGAGCAAAAACACGTTACATCCGGAAAAGCTTCGTGCCAGCTGTCAGTAACCACGGACAAAGCGGGATGGGCAGAAAACGTACATAGATGACCTCGGAGTCTTAAGGATAGGTATTTGTGCCGGAGGTGTAAAGGCATTTCTTGGCATGCATGTTGAAGACAGACACCTGGTGTGCTTTTCATTGCACAAGTGCATATGCGCAATGCTTCATTCTGAATTTTAAGAATCGGGTCAACTGTCGACAAAGCTGAGACGGAATATGCCTCCATACCATATTCGATGAACGGCCCGATAATTGTTCGGTATAAGGACAAAAGAGGTTGTTTACTAGCACCCCAGGAGGTACCTTTAAGCATCCTGAGGAGGTTAAGTTGTTTCAAACAATTGCCCTGGACATGGTCTAGGTGAGATGTGTAAGCCCCGTTTCGTTGAAAGATAACTCCAATATATTTGTACTCTTTTTTCAAAGGGATATCGCTGCTGCAGAGTGTCAACTTATGGGCAACGGTTTTCCTTTTCTTAGTAAAAAGAACTGCTGCGGATTTGGAAGGAGAGGCCCTAAAAAAACATTTCGTGCACTATGTTGCTATTTTATTCAAAGAAGTTTGGCAAAGATGATAAAGTTGTTCAATGTTTGAACCACTTTCCCAGAAACAGCAATCGTCAGCATAGAGTGCAGAGGGGGACGAGATAGATTTAGGAAGATCGTTAATTGCAATCGTAAATAGGATCGGGCTTAAGACACTGCCCTTTGGAATTCCGTTTTCCAACGTTTTGGTGGTGGACAAGGAGGAACCTAGTCGCACTTGGAACGTGCGACGGGAAAGAAATGAGTTGATGAAATTAAACATTCTACCATTAATTCCCATTTGCACTAATTTAAATAGATGCACTTGGTGTGACACCATGTCGTAAGCCTTTTCAAGATCGATGAAAATTGCCAGAATATGATGTCGGTTTGCCAAAGATTTCTGTACGGTGCCATGTAAGCGAAGAATCTGGTCTGTCGTTGTTCTTCTTCGGTTTTTGAAACCGGATTGTGACATATTTAGAGGCTTATAATATTCTAAAAACCATTTCAATTTTGAAACAATCATTTTCTCCATGAGTTTACAGACTGCACTGGTAAGAGAGATGGGTCGGTGTGATGATTGCAAGTGAGCTGGCTTAGTGGGTTTATGTACGGGGACAACAGTGGAATGACGCCATGACGTCGGCAGGGCGCCAGTTGCCCAAACCCTATTTACTAAACGGACAAGGACTCGGAGTGATTCATCGAGTAGGTGTTTAAGCAATTTATAGCAGATTTGATCAGCACCTGGCGCAGAGTTTTGGTACTCCGTAGGGCGCATTGTAACTCACCTATTGAGAAAAGTAGACTTAATCGGGGTCTTTCGGAGTTATTTCCGAACCGGCTTCATGTGTTTCCACTTCGAGACTCGACATCGTGCGAAAAAAAGCTAGTTCATAGTTTAAGGTGGAGCTGACGGACTGGAAATGAGTTGCCAGCATATTTGCCTTGTGTTGATTGTTGCAAACCGTGATACTGCCCTGCCGACGAAATGGAATAAACTGTCGTGGATGGTGACCGGATAATTTTTTAATCACATTCCAGACTGTAGAAAGCTTTGAATTAGATGTCAATGCATTGCGAAAATTCTCCCAGGATGATTGTTTTGCTTCCAAGATAACTTTCCCGTCCTTGGCAGGGCATCCTTTGAAGATTAGGACGTCGATCGGCGCCCTTGTTCGCTTCATGCGGTTTAAAGCATGTTTTTTCGTTTTGATGGCCAGATCGCAAGTCGCATTCCACCAAGGGACTGACATCTTACCAGTGTATTTGGTTTGTGGTATGGCTGCCCGAGCAGCCTCTAGTATACTCGTGTCGAATAGCTGATACGAGTGTTCGAGATCTAGACTGATGCAATTAAAGGAGCTGCTGCAAATTTGATGAAATTTAGTCCAGTTTGCTCGTGAACAATTCCATTTGGGATGAGGCTCCGTGATGTCCAGGACCACGCCATGCACCGTAACATGGATAATGGAATGGTCGCTGCCGAGAAACTCGTCAGTGATTGAAACGGAACAGTGGCTTTCCATGGAACTGGACACCACAGTCAAATCTAAAATATTCCACACGTATGGGCCAACCAGAGTAAAATCGGTTGGAACTTAGGTATTAAGCACTACGTAATCGTTCGATTCGATCAGAGACACCAAGGACCTGCCTCTAGGATTGATGGAACGTCCGCCCCACATTGTATGGTGGGTGTTAAAGTCTCCCAGGAGAATGTTCCTACGAAATCTTGACAGGAAATCCAGGTCTAGGATATTCATGATGTTCCTCGGAGGGTTGCAGACATTTTAAATAACGTAATCATTTATGGTACTTTTATGATTGATCAAGATGCATTTGAAACACATTTATTGCTGCTATTCGAGAACCCACAAACTGTAGGATGTTTTTTTATAATTTCTGCTATTATTTTTGAGGTCGACCTTTTTGCTCCACAAGTATGTGGAGCCTTAACGTCTTCGTCAATGATTTTCTATTACCTTGCCAGCAAGTATGAAATCAGTCGTGCCAAGCAATGAGTGACTGACAAAACATACTACACATCGTGCGGTTGTAGCATCCAATTTTTCACAAGCGCTTTTTCAGGAATGTTTTAGGAGCAAATCATGTGTTTGAACCAAAATAGATGTTGGGAACCACACTAATAACAAACTTTTGAAACTTCTCCCTTCAATGGAAACAAAATCTTCGTTTGCCGGCTTGAAGTTTCTTGGCGCGCACCTGCACAACCCTGCGTTAAATATGTGTAGGTACTGCAGTCTACGTTGTTTTAAATCTCCAACTCGTACAATATTTTGTGATAGTTGGCCAAAACTTAAAAACAACGAGATACCACAGCTTGCAAACGTCCCATTGTTGAGCAGGAATGCTCGTTAGGTTATACATATATGTATACTCTTCCTCTGCAGCCTACGTTGTTTTAAATCTCCAATCCGTCGTACAATTTTTGTGGTGAGATGGTTAAACTTCAAAACGACGAGGAACCACAGCTTGCGAACGTTGCATTTCAGTGCAGAAATGCTATACCCTGCCACGCTGAACGGGGGTTTTGCCAAACCCANGTTACGGGTCCCGTACTATTTGCTCATGTAAAAAAAACAGTGTTGCAACTCAGTTGTTATGAAAAAGTACTAGAGTTCATTATGAAAAACACTAGATTTACAAGAAAAACACTAGATTACAAAAGCAGACCTACACACAGTGAAAATGCCCAGAAAATGCATTGCAATGCCAATCACAGATATTGTGCAACTCATTGTAAACCACCACAAAAAAAGAAAACGGGAGATAGCAGCAACCCTTTTGTTTGTTTGTGCAGGTCACAGAAACTTTTAACAGATGACCAAGTGACGTCACTGCGGTTAAATTCAAAACAGATGATATTGCCTTGTGTAATTCAAGATTTAATTAGGTAGAAATTTTAGCAATTTACAATTGCACAAAAACAAAAGGTCTCAATTACAGCTACAGTTACGCAAAATTGTGTAATTGATTACATTCAGCTAACTCACAAAAAAGCACTAGATATCCATACAAAAAACACTAGAACACTAGATGAGACGAAAAAACACTAGATCTAGTGGAAAAACACTAGGAGTGGCACCACTGAAACAAACGCAGCAGCGCTCTCAATGCTTCAGTAGTTGCGGGCAAGGCTCCCATTCTGTAATTTCTAATAAACCCAGATTGCTCATAAAAAAAAACCATATGTCTACCAAAAAAAAACAGAAATACAAAATGACACATGAATGCCAATACATGAGGCAAAACGGTTATTAAAATGCTGATTTACCTATAGTTCCTTTTTTAAATTTCTGTCTGCAATGTTAAAATTTACATTTTGATCACTTTTCTGTTACTCAAAACATTTTATATTAACCAAAAAAGCTGATAACATACTCCATTGTTGACTCCATCTTTCACTTTTCAGGTTTAGGTAAGCTATAACGTAGCCGCTTTGAAGGCTCCTTGACAATGCTTGTTTTGCATTTGCCTTAACAATCTTGGTTTCAGCAAGTTTGTTTTTGTTTTAACATGATTAACAATAGTAAAAATAGTTTTTCTAGTGTTGCAGTTAAGTTTGGTTAACTGCAAATATAGCCATTAAATCAAAAAGTATTGCAAACTCCGAGTTTATCTCAGCCATTTTTGATGTTGCGCCGATTATACCAGAAATCAAGGATATTTATTGGACAAGAACACATGCTTAAACTTGAGTTGATGTGAACTCCAGCCTGTTTTTCTGCAGAGACGTTTGGTCATTTGTCTCATGTTTGTATTAAAATTAGCGATAAGATCATTCACGAGTTTATCTTTTCGAACATTATGACCGAATTGAACTAATTATCATTATTATCTTTTTTTGTCATTTAAAAGAAGTTTGGTCTACGACAGAAAAATGACCGAAAATAACTTAGCTTCCAGCTGATCTTCAAGCACAAGATGGGCAATATGTAGGGCCACATTTGCCATTGAATTTGGATCTTTTGTTAAATCTTGAGCTGCAAGGGAATCTAAAATTCCTAAACTTCAAATCCTTACTCCAACGCAAATTGTTTTTTAATTTGCATGAATAGGGCAACCAAAGAATTTGAACATTCCGTTGTAAACTCTGTTTCATCAAATTTTTCAGCTGGCGTCTGTGATAGCAACCATTCACGCAAACCCTTTCACACTTGTTTATACTACCATTTGTTATTCGTTCACGTCTGGTGTAATCCGACTTTTACTTCTGATGTACGTGCAACTGCATGGCTGTCTGTACTGGATGGAAAGCACCCTACAGTTTTAGGTAATGATATTGATACTGGTGTAAAAGCGACTGAAGACATTTTGTTTCACCAATGTAAGCACTTTTTTCACCTGATGATCGCATGTGAACACCGTATTGACCAGAATACATGTTTATTTTACTATTATAATTACTAGAGGTCGTTACCAAATTTTCATCT
>JGI24159J19872_10014187_pt1 | contig 10311 bp, 4 predicted proteins | sample Ectturendosymbi4_FD_19872 | JGI IMG/M metagenome (IMG submission 19872) | reverse complement strand
CTTCTGGGGTAGCACACCCCCTGAGCACTGTCTGCAAAGGCCATTACACTCTGTGAAGTGCACTGTCTGGGTTGCCATCTCCAAACATGGCATCATTGGACAATTCTGCTTCGAGGACGACAACGAGCGGTCTGTGACAATCAACACCGAGCGATATGTCAAGGTGCTTGGCGAGTTCTGGACAGCACTTGGTCGACGGAGAGGGGTCGTCAGGGTCCTCCAGTGGTTCCAGCAGGATGGTGCCACCCACACCTCAAATGAACCATTGGCATGGCTACAGCAGCGTTTCCCTGACCGACTGATCAGCCGCAGGTGTGACCCGCAGTGGTCGCCGCATTCACCGGACTTGAACCCCCAGATTTTTTATCTGTGGGGGATACCTTTAGGACAGGGTGTATAGCAACAACCCCCAGACTATCCCTGACCTGAAGACAGCAATCACAGCAGCAATAAGAGCGATCCCAAGGGAGGAATGGGGGAGGGTCATCGAGAACTTTGCCCGCCGGATCCAAATGTGCCTGCAGCGCCGGGGTCTCATTAGGAGGACATTTATTGAGCGCCAGTCAAACAAAGAGTTTTTGTAGTACAGACTTGAAACTTTGGAGATGTCTGCTACACAGGCTTGACCTAACGTAGCTGAAGATTTGTGTCAATCTAAATAAAATTTTGGAAGTTACTCGATTTTTGGTGATGACCGTTTTTTTTGTGTCACCCTGTATATCGAAAGCATGTCTCATAATTTTCTACTGTGAAAAGTACATCAATTGCCTCAGACCAATAAGAAGCCCGCACTGGGCCACAGAAAATGTGTTATTTCCGGGAGCTGCATACTGTTGCTTGCTGCCACAGTGAGAAGCTTTGCGCACATGCCGCTCGTGCTTTCCGATCGCAACAAAATGTTGCAACAACACAAACCAAGACCATGTCAAAAATCCTTCTCAGAGGAAGCAAACAACATCAAAATAATCTGCGAAGAGAAAAAGGCTGATCGTTCGGACATTTCAAAGCTGCGTTTTTATTCAGACAATATAAAACACGAAAAATGGCAAACGTATGGACTCTTCCTAAGTCCAACAACCACGACGCTTATTTTTGGACTTTAATTTGTGTGTTGACATTCAAAACCTGAGCAGGTAGGCGAAATAGTGACTTGGTAAACGCCGACAACCAGCTGATAGTATTGTAATCGTGTAGCACTCTTCCAAGTTATTTGACGGTGACTTGGTCATATGCTTTATTGTGCTTTACAAGGCAAGTGCAGCCAACCTTGGGTGTTACCAATGACTTCATGGAAATTTATTTTGCAGTGAAAATTTGACTGCAGAGTAGTGAACGAACTCTAGCATATCCTTACGTGTCACGTAAAATGAAAACAATTTCATGCGAGCATTGCCAGGTTGTTTAAAGCACAAGCGCCCTTTGTAAATTTTGTCAGCACTGCCACGTCTTCATCCGCCCATACACCGGGGCAACTGCACAGCGTTCTCTGACGTATCGATAAAAACTATAGGAGTGCTCAGTTCACTTCCGTGTATATCACACTTACTCATTACGCGATTAAACTGCATGAAGTCAGGCTACTGAAAGCAGTTGAACATGTTGGAAACGTTTAATGCTGGCCCTAGTCCTAGAGCCAATGCCTCAATGTTTTTACATCTAAAACAGTGGTCGGCAACCTTTCTTTAGGCGCTGGCCAAAAACAAACTCTGCAAGGCATGGCGGGCCGTACTGATTTTCCACCACTAATTTTGTTCATTTTGCTGTTTATGATGTTAATAAAAACGGGAATTTATAAACTTTTAATCAGATTAACTCGGAATTTTTACAGTTCATATCGAAGCCCAAAATATGAAACACAATACATCTACAGCACAGTGCGGTTTCTCATAAGTAGTTCCTCAGAAGTATGCAATACAAAAAGTTGCAAGGAGGGAAGATTCATAAAGTATATCCCACCTCTCGGCGGGCCATGCAGTTACAATTCGTAAAAGAGCTGCGGGCCGGATCCGTCCTGTGAGTCGTAGGTTGCCGACCCCTGATCTAAAACGTGTGGTGATGGATTATAAACGATCCTGGTGATGGTGTATGGTGGTTGTCGAATTGGTATAATTAACGCAAGGTACAAAAAGACCTGTTGATGTTCATCTGCTTTGAATAACACGCACTTCTGTTGAAAATTGAAATCAACTAAAACAAAAGTGGATTCAGAAGGCGCAGTTGCGCGAAATATTCCATGGGACGCTTACTTACAAAGAGAACAACTGTAAAAACATACATTTTCAGCATTACTAGCATGGTGTTTTTTCGGTCATAGACCGAAATAAAATTAAGTCAATTCGGTCAAGATGTCTAAAACGGTAGGCTAGGGAATACTGTTGTGGCGGGTTTTATTACTATTTGAAGGGCAAATGGCGGAAATGTCGAAAGAAAACAGTACCAAGAGCATTTTTCTCTCAGATCAACCTCATTTTTACCACTCAAAATTATTAGTATTACTTAGTAGTAAGATATCGGTAAAATTACCTAGATTCAACACACCAACGATAGAATTTCGTGGAAAGAAAACGAATTTACTGATTTATTTACACAGACATGTCAGACCTAGTAACCGTGATGTCCAGTCACTCATGAACAGTCTGAGTTCGAAGAATTTAAATTACTTGGCTGTGAAGAAATCTGTAATTGTGGTTTTCTGCGACGCAAAGATTTCTGCGACTAGTCCATAAGTAGACCCTCTATTTGGAAATTAATATTCTCCAAACCAGGGCACGAACAGCTAAGTCCATAACGCAAAGTCTAAAGTTTGCAGTGACTCAACAATAAACTCCTCTGCATCTGTTGCTCTATTTTTATACGAACCGCGAATAGACCGCGGTAAAGCAATTTCAAAATCAGTCGAAAAAAGTAAATCTTATGTTCTGCGAGAATTTCCTCTTTATTNGTTGATAAGCGTGTGCGCTGATTTCTGAGTGTGCATTGATTACCNTTCGTGTAATCTTGTGTGATCTTGTGCCCATTCTGATCGTGATGGTTTATTTCGGACACAGTCATGATCTGTGTGGGCCAGCCCATGGCCTGGTGCGTCGGCTTCGGTACTGGTAGGTCTGGAGTTCGACTCTCAGCCGGGTCTCACCTTGTAAATTGATCTGTAGCGTTCTTACCAGGCGCACGGTGTGCAGAAGAGCTGCAGGGAACACAACCAGACTACAAAAAACAAACCGAGTCAAATGATCCAAGACACAATGTAATTCATTAATAGATTTCACCGTTACGTTGAGCAAAGCTCAGCTTAAACATGAGCAATCTGTAAGGTACCTCGGCATTTTCATCGATGAAAAACTACAATTGTTTCAATATGTCTAAGACAGAGGTCTCAAACTCAAATTGTTCCGAGGGCCAAATGAGTACTTATAAAGTAACCCGAGGGCCGCATTATGGCACTGACGCAACAATGGCGTTACCTGAACCTTACTAGAAACAGCTTTCACATCTTATTTCCTGGGAAAGGTATCATGAGTTATAGGCAAATTTTTTCTAGCCGTCTCTACGTTTTTTTGAAAGAAACTTGTTCACTCGCTAGCGGAGCACTTGTAAACACCGGTGAGTAAACCAAATAACGTAAATGTTATTATTTGAAAAATTACCAAAAAGCATTGCGGGCCGCCAAAAATACTCTCGCGGGCCATATGCGGCCCGCCCGTTTGAGAGCCTTGGTCTGAGATGTGATGACCAAGGTCAGCTTTTGCATCTAATTTATACGACTAGAATTATTTTAAACATCAAAGCACTCAAATTACTTTACTACAGTTTTGCATACAGCTATTTAATTTATTGGGATATAGCTCAGGGATCAGCAAACCTTTCACATAAAATAAACTAACGTAAAACAAAACAACATATTGCGCAACTTGACGTTTATTATCCGTTGCACGTGTAGGTCCCATAAGCAAAACACTGAAGTTGCTAAAACTACAGGATATATATTAATTGGAATTGACCAAATTAATGAACAGATTTCATGACGCTATACTGCCCAACTTGATCAAAACAATCTACATGCTGTGCGTTGCTGAGCATCCCCATCCGACTGTTTTTTGTTAGCCATTTACTTAAAAATCTGATGTTAGAATGCCTTCATTTCTCTCCCACTGCTGTATTCCTGTATGACCATGAGTGAATGCAGTCATAGATGGGCTGCTGTTTCAGTATTTTGCTCCTCTGTCAGTGTTGACCGTGTTTATGAACTAACACAGGGGTTCTCAACTGGGGCTTAATTAGTTTACCTATCCTGGGGGTAAATTTAATGATGCTGTTGTACATTTTTCTACAACACTAGTAGGTAAACAAAAAACAGGGGGTAAATTTTTTGTTAGGAAGCTGACAAGTGGTAAATGGGAGAAACAAGGTTGAAAACCCTTGAACTAACACTTACTACAAAATGCGCTATGACTAACCATTTTTGTGTTCTTGTGTTATTTGATTACCCCTATGATATGGACCATGAGTCTCAAGCAAATACATAAATGAATAAATAAAACAACTAGTCCATTCCAGAAATCGTCCGATCAGCAATCAAAACTATTTTGTTCCTAGAGTAAACAGCAATACTTGTGAAATATTAATCGTACAAATGTGTAGCGATTTGGAAGAAGTTAATTCAGAATACAAACATTTACCTTTCCACCTGTTTAAAAAATCGATTTGTGAACCACTTTTATCACAGTACTAAATTTTCTATAATTTTATGGTAAAACTTTCCACCTAAGCATTTTACAAATCGCTATTTTTGCATTCGTGAATTTTCCTTGACCAGGCCTGTCCAACCTTTTTAGTGTTGCGGGCCACTTTCACCTCAGGCAATTTATTGCGGGCCACAAACGTTTTTGTGGCGTAACAATAAGCTATTGTGATGTAACAAATCCCTTGATTTTGATAAGTTTTATGCGATAACACGAGGTGATATTGAGTCCTATAGTTGCATGCAGTCTTGCCAGCTTGTATGGATGTAAACGAAATCTAAAAAATTGACATATTTTCGAAGCGTTTGTTATACAAGTTTTTGGGTGGTAGGCTCATAACAGAAACAACAGGTATAATTTTGGTGTGTTCTGATAGCAAATATACTTGAGCCTATAAAAAAATCCTAAATTTAAAAAGTCTGCTTATGAACTTCTTACATCGCGGGCCACTTAAAACAACTTCCGAGGCTGCATGCGGCCCGTGGGTTGGGCAGCCTTGTCCTTGACCCTTTTGTGTTTGTTTTCNTGCTTTTATCCCATNTAATGCTACAGATACTTCATTNTAGNTGGATAAATGTGGTTATCATGAATGGTCTANAGCTGTCTTTTTTATTTTCTTGCTATTTTTTCTTTACAATGCCATTCGTTCTCTTTTGAGATTAGTATATGGTATTATATTGCAGTATAGCTAAAATAAAAGCTGTTTAAAATAATAAGTTGCCAAGCAACAAATTTTCATGCTTGGTATGTGGTTACTCATCTGAAAATTCCTTTTTTCTCCAAACATTTCAATTAGGACATCAGCTACATAACCTAAAACTTTTTCAATCTCCCACCTGCAAGCTTGGAAATCCTTTCAGCTAGATGCACTAAGAGAATTTGTTTTCATTATTTTGAACTCAGCTGCTTGTGCTACACAATACAATACTAACTTCCATGGCATCGGACTTGAGGCTAAGGTAAATAGAAACAAAACTATGCAAACCTTCATTCCACAGGTTAACTGATTTTTGAAAAATCAAAACATACCCTCCTTTCAGAAGAATGTAGAAAAATGGCATTCAATTCTCTAATACATAGCAAAAATTGTGAAGGCTAGGGTAGCTTAGGAACACTTTCTCCTAATTCAGTTTTGAAAATGCTAGAGAACCAGAAAATACCCCACACTTTCGTTTCAAAGTGAATAGCATGTTTCTTTCAGCATAAGTCATAGGATAAATCTCACCATATAAAATTGAGGTATGGGTGTTTTAATGGGCAAAAAGACGACAAAAAATACCAAATTCTGCATGCTATGCTGCACTAATTTATGTTATAACTATGGGTTTTGAAGTACATTTTCTAGTATTAGCCCTTGAACCAATAAAACATAGTTAACCAATAAAAAAGTAGTACACAAGCTGCTTGAATCACACAAACTATATAACACATTAAACCAATGGTAAACATCTTTTACGTTAAAGTTTCATTAGAAATAAGCTTTTCATGACAGCTATCACCAAGCACATAAACTTCACTTTAAGCATTAATGTAGTTACTAACCGCAGCACCAACATCAAAGTCAGTCATTACATAAGCAAGCATAAAGTCACAAATGGCTTGCAAATACTTTTGGTGCACATACAGACATCTGCTTCTGGAGAAGAAAGGATTCTACTTTGCTTGTATTTCACATCTTCAACTTTGGCAGATATTTCTTTAATAGACTCACGAATATCTTCAGCCTTTTTTGAAAACAAGATACTGTGACCAACCACTTAGAATTGGTAGAAATAACAAAAAATATCTTAAAAGTGCTCATTGTTTGATATCAGTGTTTACAAATATATTTGGTTTTAGTTATTGAACAGCATCAAAGTTTGAAAGCGCAGATCAAACTAATGATATAGGTACTTTTGAAGGTGTGGGTAGCATGGCTAGTAATTGTGTTCCAGTTAATGAATGTAGTTTTGTAAGAATTCTCATTACAAAACCACAAAATAAAACATGACTGTTTTGAACTATTTTAAGAAGTGCAGCAAGATTTTTTAGCACCAACTAAATACCTCCATGTCTTGTTCAGCAATATCACCAATATTTTTGAGAAAGATCACATGGAGTATGGTTTTTCAATGTGCTCCTTGATTTGTAAACTGAACTGTATAAAAACAAAATTCTACCTACTCAGCAATGGATTGTTCAATATTTAGTGAAATTATGAGACATGGTTCCTGAGCAACGTTGAGTGAGGTAGATAACCACACACTGCTGATTCATTCACTGTATGTTTTGATATAGTTCCAATGCAAATTGAAAATATTTGTCTGCAATCATCATCACATATTAAAATTTCAAAATGAAACATTGGCTTTTTTCTGATCTCTCATGTCTAAAAATCATCAGTGTTTAGTGTGCAAGGAGAATGAAATATCGACCAGTTTGGTCTGTCAATTAAAAAAGTTTGGTTTGCCAGAATAAAAGAGTTCAACTACAGCACAAAGCATACCACTGGTATGTAAAATAGCCTTAAATTCTATAAAATTACCTGCTTGTTCAAGACCAACAAATTGCTCTCATGATTTTAATGATGTTATAGCAATCCCATCAAACATCTTTTTTCCTGTTTATTTAGTTCCTTATGGATTTGTACACATATGTGATAAAAAATTAGGCCTAACTAGTATCTTTCTTCAATTTGTAGCGATCTGGAAAACATTTTTTGGATGACTTATCGGATTCATCCAACACCACATCACTGGAGTTTTCAGTTCAGCTGATGTTAAGTTTCTAGTCTTGTTGAGCAATCACCTCACACAATTCAATATAAAAATGTAGGTATAGTAACTTGAAATTCCTACAAAATACTTTTTGATTGCAAGTAAGGCCACCTAATAATCCAGAGACCGGCAACACATGTTAAGCATAACCAAACCTGATGACAATTTTGTACAAACAAGTTTGTCTCAATTGATTCAACCTTGCACAGCAAATCATTTTTCTAAGGATATACTCAACAGCAATACTTTCTCATTGCTCTTCAACAACAGGGCTTAAATTTTTTCAGGTTTTGTTTGCATTGAATACTGATTTGTATCAAGACATGGCACCCACATGTTGTTCTATTGCATACACACAAAATGGAACATTGGTGCAAATGACAATGAGACACATATTACAGACAGTAAGATTTGGTTAATTAAATCAGTGGGCAAAAATATTTGACCTGCCTCACTTATGCACATCAACAATTGTACAGAAGGTGTACTCACCTGAACCAAAAATTCTTTGACACTATTTTCTGGTTCAGCATTTAGAGAACTATCCACAGTGCAAGTGTCTGGCTGCATGCCCTGTATAAATCATAGAGAAAAGTTTAAAGTTACTGACAATGTTCAATGACACAAACAATTATATGGCTTACCCTCACTTTTTTCAGATCTGCCAGCCTGTCTTGCATCGTCTTGTATTACGTTATGTATCTTCGCAACACCAGTAGTGTCAGATATGTACTAGATAACATACACCATGCTGCTAGCAAAGTTTTCTATATCTGACAATATCACCAAAGAATATAAGCAGGATCTAAGTTAATTGAGACATATTTCAATTTGGAGCAAATTGAAACAAATTACACCCTTGTCAAATTATTGTTGATTGAACAACATCATGAATAGATGCTTGAAGTGAATCAAACTTCACATATAACAATTCATAAGATTAACAAAAACAGATGTTTTTACTTTATTTTTTATTTATTTATTTGTGCATTTGCTGCAGACTCATGGTCCATATCACAAGGGTTATTGAATAACACAAGAGCACAAAAATGGTTAGTCATAGTGCATGATAAAGCTGGTGTTATTACACAATCAACACTGAGAGGACCAAGACACTTAAACAGCACCACAACTATAACTTCATTTACTCATCGCCATGCAGGTATCCAGCAGTAGGAGAGAAATGAAGACATTCTAACATCATATTTTGAAATAAACAGCCTAAAGAAAAGAATATACCTGATGAGGGTGCTTAACGGTGCACAAAAGCATGTAAATTGTTTTGATCAGGGTTTCAAATGTTTTACAAGACATTTAGCATGAGGCTTGCAGCCATTTGTTTTCCCTGAATTTAAAGCAAGATTTGATTGTTGCTGTTTTACTAGTTACATGTATTCACTTTTTACATGTTTGGCTTGCACACATCATCTACATGTTGGAGGTGATGTTGGAGGTTTTGCCCAATAGTATTCAGCAGTTTTTAATTGGCTGTTTACCTCAGTGTACATCATGGGTTTTCATGGAACAGATATGGAAAGTTGTCTCTGACTTTTCTTGGATACCAGTTGTAATGTTTTTCTCTTGAAAGTTCACACAAATGAAAAATATGATTTAATAATTAAATTACTTTTTTGGGCTTCAACTGCAAGGTGACACTGGCATAAATAAGGTAAAATCTCAAAAACATCCATCCAGCTCATTTTCCTGTGGGAAAACACTCAGTACCAAAAGTTCTGATATCAAGCGATTTTTAATGCAAAATGGAAATGTTGCATTCACTTATTATTTACATTTAATTTCAATGGTTATTTGCTGATTTTTACACTAATGCTTCAAAAAGGTCTTGTCTACCTAACAAGATAAATAAACTTTGATTGGTGGAACATTAATTTGGCCGGCATGTGAAGTGATATGATATTTTGGCTATTTGTTTTTTCAGCACATAATGAGCAATATACGTACATTTTCAACTAGTTGTACTGTGGCCCTCAAGCTGAAAAACCATGCTCGGCAAACACCATTACATCAAACCAAGTTTTGCTACCTTATCCATGTTCAAGATGTAAATTTGGACATTTGCAAAAACATAGATTGTAAATAGTAAAAAAGTTGCCTAGTTGTCAAAGTGTAAACTTGAGACAAATTGTAAAAATATCTTAGCAAGATCATGATAAAAAAATACTAACTAATCAGTTATATCACTACATCAAAATAACTACTATATTTTTTATGTTACAAATTCCCAAGACATTATATTGTTATAAAAATTATAATAGTACTGGCATTGAATTTTTAGAATGACAATATGGATAAAAAGTGGTATCATTATTGAGATTACCAAAAATATCAATAAAAAACAATTTAATCATAATTTTGTTTTCTACACAATGTGAATTTGAAAACGTATATAGTATTTACAAACTCAACTATGAATACAATCTTCTTTAGGTATTTCGATTTTGGCTCACTATTCTCCACACTATTCTAGACACATGTTTTAGTCTGAATCACTGATACAAAAATTTTTGACTTCCAAAATATTTACTGTTTTAAAAATTTTTATGCAAATGATATTGATGGTTAAATTGAAACAAAACAATTGAAGAAATTGCAACAATTTTGTTCTTTTTTCTATTTCATCTTCATGGGAATTTACAGAACAGTTGTTGATCAAATACACATATCAGATAGCACCAAAAATTCAAACTATCTTGATTACATGCTAAAAATTCATCAGTATTAGCTCTACTGCAGTATGGTAGATACACATTAATTAAACACAACTCTGATTTTTTTTAAAATACTCTTAAGCCTAT
>JGI24159J19872_10014186_pt1 | contig 10312 bp, 8 predicted proteins | sample Ectturendosymbi4_FD_19872 | JGI IMG/M metagenome (IMG submission 19872) | reverse complement strand
GAAATGTTGGCACTTGAAAACAAGTAAAGAAAAACACACGAACTGTGGCTAGTTACAACGACATTACTAAACATTTTTCGAAGCTAAAAGGCTGACCTTCCGTCAGTATTTGCATTCTATGTGACACCAGAAGTCCTTATTGGTTAGCGACAAGGTGACGCCAGAGATCCTTGTTTTTGTTTGCGGTTGCTTTTGTTGTTGAGTTGTGGGTTGGTCACTCATTCACTGTGCAGTACAGTTATGAAATGTATTCATTCCTAAGTGAGTCAAAAGGCAGTGACGACTTGAAAATATGTTTATGGTAATTTTAATTTTTGTAGCACAAAATATGTTTGATAAGAGCTAGAGTTTGCCATTTCCTGTGTACTTGTATGTGCTACAATGTTGGTTCATATTTTGATATTAAAACAACTCAAAACATTGTTCTAACCTCTTATTAGATAAAATAACAAGAACATTAATTAAGCCAAAATTTTTGGATATGGACTATCTTTCTGAGCTCATTTATTTCTTGTCTCTTTGCACTAGGTCTAATGTATTTCATTTTACACAGGTTTAACATAAATTTTTTAATTTTATTTTTTAAATTTTTGAAAGCAAATTACATGGAATTTTTGCCGTTCATATTGTTGGTTTTCAGCCTTGTTTGCTGTACCAATGGGTTTGTTGTTGATCGCAGAGGAGCACCATCATCCTTGACAAAACAAAATTTGGATGAAGCTCACATTATCAACATAATTAATAGCCATGTTGACCAGCATGGTGAGGGTCAACATTTTGGAAGTTTTGTATGTGGAACTAAGCAGGTAGTAACATGCATGTTTCCGGTTTGTCTAAGATAAATTGGCTTAGAAACTGTGTTGATGATAAGGCAAATAAAGGATCTACGCCAGCTATGTCCGACCCGTGGCCCACAGGCTGCATGTGACCCATTCAAAAGTTTTGTGCGGCCCAGTTTAGGTTTTCGCTTTAGGAAAAGTATCCTATGCACTGACAACCTGTCCTTATTTTGATGATCTTGAATTTAACATTTTTGATGCGGGTGGTCTTTAGAACCACTTTATCACGTCTGTTACCATTGCAGATAGGATTTGAAGTCTATCAATGCATTGCCTTAAGATAAATTTAGTTTGCTAAGATCAAAGTAAGCCATTCAATGTGTGGCCCTCATTAACATGTCATTTAATCTGTGGTCCTGGTTAAGACAATGACATAATTTTTGGCTCAGTGAGCCAGTTGGGTTCGACATAGCTGATCTAGGCTATGGTAACAGTCCTCTACTTGTTGATTTTATTTGGTCATTTCTCAATAATTGACCAAATTTGTTTAGAAATGACAGAAGAAATTATGTCAATTCAGTCATAATGCCTTTTTCTAGTCATAGAGAATAATGGACGGTGGTACTCCATTATGGTCTGTGGGTAAATGCATTACTGTATATCTTTACAATTTTTGTGTTTTTATGTATTAGTCACTCATTGTCTTGGTTTTGTCTTTAAAAAAATATCTGAACAAAAACGACAGATGCTTTAGGGTATTTTGGACAAATGAACAAATTGTCTCCACAAAAAACTGCTTACTTGTTTATATAAGGATTAAGGGGGCTACTGGCCTTAACAGTAGCAATTTGGGAGGCATCAAATGGGTCATATTTTGTCAAAGGATCCCTTTAGCTCCATTGTGGATATATAATATATGACATGTCTTGTCTAACATGTGTTATATAACAAAAACAACCTTAGAATATTCCCACAACAACTCACTTCCTAACATTGTGAGGACCTAAGTTAAACTAGGAAGGAAGAAATTGGTTGAAGATGTTTCAGTTTCTGACACATTGAAGTTTGGAAATATGCACTATATAGATGAAATAAACATTTTTGCTATGTTTGAAAAAAGCTATAAAAAAGCACAAAGCATTTATATATATCTTTTAGTTATCATGAACCAGAGGGTTCAGAGAGCAAAACCTTCAAACCTTAAAATAAGTCCAAAAAATTAGGAAGATAACTGAATGAAATCAAATTTTTATATTTGATATGCAAGATGTTTTGTAAAGTTATATTACCTCCATGTGAGTTTGTCTGTAATTCTTCCTTTCGGTAAATGGATTACTATCTTATAGTCAAACCTGATGCAGACTTCTTCTGTATGCACTAGACATTACAGCTTAAGTGCTATTCAATAATTGAAAGATCCCTGGGTTTCAATTGTAAATGTATATATTACACTTTTATCTGCTTGCTGTAGCACTGCTTTACTTGTCTTTCCAGAAACATGCCTGCAATTAATTTTTTTACTGAATGGATCATAAACATACAAATTGTGCATTAACAGTATAACATTGAATTTATTGCTGACTCACTTTTCATCAGTTTTGTTTGTGATGTGTCTGTGTCAATATTTTTGAAGGTATTACATATAATTTCAAACCTAGTTATCATGGTTTTGCAATAGACTGTTTAAATGATTTGGAGATAAACAAAAGTTGACACGATGTGATTTGTTAGTTCTTTATAAGTAAATCAACTTATTTTTGTACAGGTACATTTCCATGGATTCTGTCAATCATTATAAAATGTTTTTAGCGTGTTTCATTGGGTGTTATTAATGGAAAAGCCTGTTTCAGTGATGCTTGCTAACCAGAGGAAAATGCAATGATTTTCCATTTCAAACATATCTCTGTTGTCATGATGAGATCTGATACAGCATTAATACCATCAGAAAGCTGGTTATATAAACCATAAATGTGAATTATTGAGATGAAATGCAACCCTTGTGAATTTTAGGTCAAGTTTAATAACAGCTGTGATAGGTGATAAATTTGAATCAATTGCTACTTGATCACATTCAAGTAATTATGCTCCACAAGGAGATAACCAAGGAACAATCAGCAAATTTGTTCAAGAGGAAATCGATCTTATGTAATACTGTGCATCTTCATTCCTAAAAGCTGCAAGCAATGCTTATGGATGAAACATTGAAAAAGCAGAAAAAGCAAACAAACTCAAGACTAAAAATAATAAATCAGAACTCAAGTTACAACAATTAAAAATTGGAAAATATGTCATTCCCAAATTATTGATTTTATGGTAACATAAAAATTAACTGACGTCAGATTGATTTGATTCATAGAATTGGTTTACATTATATATGTAGTTTAGTTGTTACTGTTTTTGTGAAGTGCTTCAGGAGTTCAGAACATATCAGCTGTTGATGTCCACTATGATCATGTCTTACCATGACAATAAGGATGAAATATTTTTATAAAATGAAGTTCTCCCATCTGTTTGCTTATTTCAAGCAAAATGTTTCATATGGTGATTTAGGCATCATTTTGAACAATTTATTTCGTTTGCTTTTTGTTTTGGTCAAACACATAATGTAAAATGTTGATAATGCTTTGGTCTCTCTCTTTTTGTATACTTGAGTAGATTGCAGAATACTGACTGTGCGCTAATAGTATTTGACGGAAGCTCATATATGTTACAGCAAGTGAAGTTATTTCAGCGGCATACTAATATGAAATACATTCTGAAATTATAGTTCTCAGTTGCCTGTGGACTGTTTGGCATAAGTTGTTGGTGCAAGGCCTGGAGAGTATGGCCTTTTTACTTCTCTCAGCTTGTCCTTTTCACTAGAATATCGTAGAAATTCTGATTTGATCAAAAGTTTTGTCAAAATTAGATGTTGGTTGATGATGCTTAGGCTGCATTGCAAATGGCTATGTATTATTGATGGTTGGTATTATAAGACGATAAATTCCATCGAGTTGTTAAAGTTGATGACTGCTAATAGTGCTGGACCTGTTATTCTGTTATTACTCTGAAACATGAGCATAATGATATGTTGTGGAAACTGTTATTACTTTTTTAAACAAATATGTGTAGGTTGTTGAAGGATTCAAGTACATTGTTCATTACCATGGAGAATGCCTAGGAGAATGCAATCCAAAACAGGTACCATGGTTTTCTGTGCAAGACAGCTTTTGTTGAACTAATTGTTTAATTACAGTTACCAGCAGTGAAAATGCATTTAAGTCTTATGATAGAGTTCATGCCTAAGTGTTTCCTGTTTCATACATTTTCCTCTGCTTGGTTTTGGCCAATTCATTTGGTGCAGTTTTTTTTCGCATTTAATTTGAAGTTATTAAAATCTTTAATGATCATGAAGAAGCAACCACAATAGCTCAGAAAGTCATGGATTTGCCAGTCGTCGATAGAAGCTCATTTCAAAGAAGCTGTTAAACATCTGGACGCCGTAAATTGATACATCAGGGATCGCGAAAGTGCGGTCGCGACGCCGCGCGACCAAAAGCTTGGAGTGCGCGAACGGGATTTGCAGCTGCGCAGTAGTGCCTAGTTTATAAATTTAAGTGCAATATTATGGCAAAGCTCATATGCGTGCGATACTATGAATTTCTGTGCACTAGTAAAATTCACGAGCGAAATGTACACCCCTGTGATAGACAGTATGTTTTTACCTCAACTGATAGCGCTCTTTTCCGTTACAGTGCACTGCGTCCATCGCGAAAAAGTCGTGGCTGCCAGCTCCCGACAATGTCAAGGTCGATTTGAAATGCGTCGCTGAAGGTGACTTTGATTTCAACATCTCTCTCTGAGCATTTGTAGAAATTACATTTTCCAAACAATCTTAAAAACGCGTAACTTCTATTCGCGTCGATACTGACAGTGATACTATCCTTCAAAGGCCCTGTTTCATTTAAAATAATCTTCGTTCCTTGGCATTATGTTCCTTCGGCAACTCATCGTTGTGAACGCGCACTTGTAGCGGTCTCCTGCACCGCGCTCTGGGTCCGTTACCTGCGTTCATTTAAAGTCGTGACGTCGACGACATGCCAGGAAATAGCACAGCCTTCCTGGATTTGTATCCTCAGCCGCTGTCCAGCAGGAGCCTGTGTGGTGTGGCGACCCACGTTGGAGCTTTCCTGGCACAGTCTGAGTCAGGACATGCTTTGGTTTAGGGGCGCCACGACCGGGAAGAAAATATCGAAATCGTCACGATCAGGAAGAAAATGTCGAATTTATCACGAATATTACGCAAGGGAGCTTCAAACAAAAGATGCGCATTTTTTCTCAAAAAGTCGGAAACAAAGTTTTGATTGCGAACGTGTGAAATTCAGCAATTCAAAATTTATGTGCAAATTTTAATAAGATGTTGTTGTAGGACACTCGCAAGCTTTGAAGACAATTTTAAACATGTTAAAGCGCCCGCTGTGTTTGGCTAACGTATTAGTTTTCGATGTCGGATTAGTGACATTAATAAAATAACGTGCATTGTCATCGGACAACAGTGCCATTTATTGCAATGCATCTCAAAGCAAATACGTAACGTCCCTTTGCTGTTATTCTCGAAGTCGTTTTGTAATTGTTCAAACCCGAAGCAGAATGGTCTGTAAAAGAAGCAGAAAAATCTGAATGTAGAAAAAAAGTGCTCGTGAATTCAAGCCCATCAAAAATGTACAGGATTTAAAGTTTTCGATATTACAAAACGTTCAGTACTAGCGGTTGTTGCTTCGTCATTCGTTGCAGCGTTGAAAAGCCAGACACTGCGCTTACACCGGGGTTCGGTGACGTGCTGAAGTTACAAATCAGGCAGCGCTGGTTGAGATTCAACTGCTTTCGTTTCCGGTTGCTGCGATGGAAAACCTTTTACTTCGTGCGCGAACAACCACAGCGTTCAACGGTAACTGCCCGACATGACAGTTTAACTCGAAACTTCACGCAGCGCCGGCACAGAACTGTCAGTCAACACGAGCAGTTTAATTGGCGGCTTAGGTCAAACCGCCCCGTCTGACATGCAACGCAAATGCTCTGTCAAAGCAGGTTATATGGCAGCTGCTGTTCTACGAAGATTTGTTTCGACTCGTGTAGTTAGGATTCAGGTTGAACGTTCGCGACGATGTGCAGCCAAGCACAGAACAAAGCATTCCTTTTGTCTCGCAATGAAATAAAGTACGAAGCGTCGCGGCAACGAACTTTATTGCTCTTCTCTCAGGCTCCGAGCACCCAGCCTGTCTCGATCAAGGCGATCGCAAGTTGAAGTTCTCCAACGGCACCTCCCACGGTCGCCATGGCGAAAGCGTGCGCGTCTTGGCACAAAATCTCAACACGCTATTCCAGATGTACGACATGACAGCGAAGCAGCTCTTCGACCAGTTCATCGATGTTTTCGGCCGAAGCTACAGGTGGGTTTGTGACGTCACACTCGACTACGTCACTGGCCTGAGGTAGTTAGTGAAGGAACTTCCGCCCGATGCAGGTCCATTTATAGCCGCGGAAAGGTGTTTGGTGTGTTTGTCACTCACTCATATCACGCAAAAACACAGTTAATGTCTTTTTCTGCTATTAATTATTTCATAATGGCCTTGTTATTTCCAGTTAGCGCGGCTCTGCTGCTGAAGCCATTCCACTTGTCATGTGCTGGTTGCTTGTGTCATGTGCTGGTTGCCTGTGTCTTGACGTTGTCACACGCACACGCAGCTTCAATTCCCACGACAGAGAATATGTTACGCGTGCTTTTCTGTACTTCATCCGTAGCCAAACATAACCAGCACGCTTAGATTCCTGGCTAACCAGCCCCGATATTATGTTCGTGTGACGCAGTGAAGCGGACAACTCCGGGATCTACCAGGAAAAGCTCAAAATATTCAGTCGCAACATCGAGATCGCCAGAGCGTTGAACTCAGAAGAAGATGAGGGTCTTCATAGATACGGCATCACCAAGTTCATGGACTATTCAGGTACCGACCTTTTAGCAGCAAACTCTTTCTGTATTTCATCGTTAAGCGAATGTAACGCGTTGAAACGTTCCCAGCCGACGAGTACAAGCGATACCTGGCGCCCGGCTTCACCAACCTTGCTGTGGAAGAACCTCGCAAGCTTGGAGCTGCTGACTTTGACGTGAACAACATGCCCGAGTCTGTTGATTGGAGGAAATTGGGGGCGGTGACCGGTGTCAAAAACCAGGTACAGTTTTCAGCGTCATCCTTTTAACAAAACTTATTTTCAGGCTGCGTGTTTTTTTTGCGCTGAGATGTTTTGGTCATTTGCCCAATAGTAGTGTTAAAACTCGCCGTAGCAGCATTCATTAGTGTGTATTTTCAGAAATTGTGACCGCATTGGCTTAAATCGTTTAGGTCATATGAAAAAAAATTGGTGTGTGACCGAAAAAAACTTCTTTTCTGTGTTGCAAAGGCGTATTGTTGACATTATCGAGGCTAGACCCGCCCTGGCATTCTCGTCCAGTGTTTGCGCAGAGAGTAAGGATATCTGCGGTAAATCTCGTGCCAAAGTTCTCGGGCGAAAAAAACATCTGTCAACAGAGATTTCTTGACCTCTGCCCTCCCTCTGCCGTCCCTGCTGAGATTGTCTGAAAAGGTTCTTTGACCCTCGCGGGATCTCTTTGTTCGCGACGGCGATCGAACAATTGAACTTCGGCCGATCGCGATTTGAAATAAAATAGAATGCAACGAATCCCATCAAACGCGCTCTCGTAACATTCCCGCCCTAGAAACGACGGGACGAGATCCCCCCAGTCCGAGATGGTTTGTCTTTCTTCAAAATGAGGTCAACAGCTGCGCGAAGGCTTGCCGTTCGGATTTGGTCGCTGGACTGCATTGAAATCGCCGGAGGACTCAATAAATCCGCGGAACACGCGTCTTGAGGCGACACGTGTTCGATAAGCTGCGCTGCAGATTAGTCCAACGCTTCCTATTGGCTGCGCGCCGCGAGCGCCCTGACAGCAGCTGCTGCTTTCCCGCGGCGGCATCGATCGTTTCGCTGACGAACAATGCCCGCGTCCATCGCTATCCAGCTGGCAACAACGAAAAAAACGCTTCGTAACCATCATGTGACAGTTGCGTCATCGCGTGCAAGTGCGTATGTGCGAGTACAGCGAAGCGTTTCCGGCAGTTCTTTGATGTTGACGATTTGATTGGACCGCCAACTACTGCAGGTGGCCTCACAAGTGAAGTTGAAATCTTGTGCAGGAAGCTGTTCGTTGTACCGTGATTTGTTTTCTACTTCTGCTCGATCGCGTTTTCTATCCTGGTTCAATGCGACACTGCTTTCACTTCGAAGTTTTCACACTGTTTAATCAAAGGCTGCCTCACTCTTTGCACTTTGACGAAGATTCTTAACTTGAAGCTACTTTCAATCCGTGTTTATTACACTATTCGCTACAGCGAAACGAAACGTTGCGAAAACATGCCTAGTGTGTTGTGTGCTTGCTCAGCTGTGCAAATCACGCGCTCAGTGTGTTGTGTGTTTGCTCAGCCGTGCAAAACACGCGCTCAACACCGTGTTCTTGCAAATGCTGCCGCGTGTCTCTCAGTACTTGCAACATGTGATTTGGATTCGTCTTGTTTGCTTGATCCGCTGCTTCTGATGATGACAGCTCTTGCCTGGAGTGATGCGGTGACAACTCGTGAGAGGAAGCGCGGTACGAGGTATCATGAGTGCCCGCGTCTATTAAAATCTGTTTCAAAAATAAGAAAAAGAGCAGCACTCCAAGGAAGCCATATATCGCAACAACTCCGCACACAACCGCACTCGTGTCATTTTCGCTTTTGTCTCTGCTTAGTGTGCTTCAGAACGACGACGAATAAAACGCAGTCTATTCTCGTATGCAGGAACAATGCGGCTCCTGTTGGGCATTCTCGACCACCGGTAACATCGAAGGTCAGTGGTTCTTGAGACATGGTAAGCTTTGGTCGCTTTCCGAACAGGAGCTTGTAGACTGCGACACACTGGATGATGGCTGCAACGGTGGATTGCCGGCGAACGCTTACAAGAGCGTTGAGAAACTCGGTGAGCGACTTTTAAATCAATGAACGACAACGCGTCAGCTTCATTCAACTTATCTGCGTCTGTCGTTGGCAGGGAGGTTTTCCCGCGTATTGTTCTCACAAACGACGTTCTGTCTCCTCCCCCCTACTTGCCCCTCCACTTTTTTTCTAATTCATTGTTTGAAGCTTCCCCAAAACAGTTGCCGTCAATTGTTACGGCACAGACTTGAGAAACCGCTGGAAAATACTTGAAAGACCGTTCCGTCCCTCAAAACACCTTGAAAAAAACGTTGCACACGAAGTTTGATAAAATGTCTCCTTTACTTGGGGAACACGCGTTCTGGGCGATATTGGGCAACAAGACCAAATGCTGATGCTTCGAAGTTCTATTTTGGGGAAACGTCTGACGCATCTTTTCTTGCAAAAGGAAGGTGCAAATATGCTTTGTATCTTTAGTACTGCTAACTGCGTTGCAAGTAATTGAGCTTCGGCAGCAAGCCCTGGATCCTGCGGCTAATGATGTTATTCCACATTATCAGAAAGTTTAACTGCAGTTCAGAGCGCACAGTAATTTGCCATGTAAGGCGAGGTCAGCCTTTACCAGAGTGGTTGTTCGCAAATCATCGCTTCGTTTCAAACTTAGAAAAAAAACAACCTTCTCCCATGTGATCTTGAGCCTGTTGCTCTGCGTATCTCCGCCAGGTGGCTTGGAGACTGAAAAGCGATACCCCTACGAGGCTGTTGATGACCCTTGCTCCATCAACAAATCCGACTTCAAGGTCTACATCAACAGCTCCGTGAGTTTTTCCAAGGACGAGACCCTGCTGGCCGCCGCTGTGGCCAAAATGGGCCCTATTTCGATTGGCATCAATGCCCACGTGATGCAGGTCAGTCAAACGCGGTAGTTTGTTTGGTTTTGAATGGGTTGCTATGGCCACGATCGCGAACCTATTGTACGATGGTTTTGATGCTTGCCTACTGTGTGGCTTATGCTGTTGTGAGAAAACAGAGAAACAATTCATTGTTGTGACGCGACAATTATGAAATAAACTTAATCAAACGGAAAACGGCATCGTTTGAACTTCTAACCGGCCATGAAATCTGGCATTGACTGTTACTTTGTTATTATTACTTCTTGCACAACTTTGCAAGACGGTCAAAATTTCACCCTGTTCTGTGATTAATTGTTATCCTGACCCAGGGTTCTGTTCAAAACTCACCCCGCGCTGTTGCCAACCAGTGGTGGGTTTAGGGTTGGGGTGGCCCTGAGGCAAGACTAAAATGGGGCCCTTTGATGACGTCACCATGATCAGTCAACCGTGATAGTCACGTTTGATTTGCCTACGATACGGCCAGCCAAGGATATGTTACTGAGACTACGGCATAACTGGAATAGCAGAAGAAAATGCAAAAGGGTGTTCATGATACACAACTTTGAAAACACTGAAAGTTGGGAAGACATGGCTAAAAGTTAGGCAATAGCAAGTTGTCATCGCCCCCCAC
>JGI24159J19872_10014184_pt1 | contig 10315 bp, 5 predicted proteins | sample Ectturendosymbi4_FD_19872 | JGI IMG/M metagenome (IMG submission 19872) | reverse complement strand
TCCTTTTAACGGTTAGCTGTTTATCTCAAAGTTTTGATGTAAGAATGCCTTCATTTCTCTCACACTACTGGATCCCTGTATTATGGTGGGTGTATGACGTTACAGTTGCGGTGATGTTAAATTTTTCTTTCTCCTATCCGTGTGATCATGTGCAAACACCTATTCTGTAATGAGTTATGGCTAACCATTTGTCATGCTCATGCGTTGTTTACTGTGCCTACGATATGGACAGGCTTGTCCATGGGGATGTCATTCCTATGGGAATCCCATGGGAAACGTCCCATGGGATGGGATAGGCATAAATTGCTATGGGATGGGAATGGGACAGATAAAAGTCCCATGGACAAGCCTAGGGTTGTCCATGGGAATGTCATTCTTATGGGAATTCCATGGGAAACGTCCCATAGGATGGGATGGGACAGGCATAAATTGCTATGGGTTGGAATGGGATAGATAATCATGTCCCATGGACAACCCTGGATATGGATTATGTGTCTGCAATAAATCATCATTGTTAATCAGTAGGCATATAATATCCAAAGCTTTTGTAGCTGTGTAATCATGCTGTTGGCAGCGAGTATGATTCAGATATGATGCCATTGCAGACCCAAGCGTGAAATGCACGGCACGCCATTGTAAAATAGGATTTTATTAGAAAACATTAGCTTTACTAGTTACTAGCAAGGTTTACTAGATTACTGGCAAAGTTCACTAGGAACCATTAGGTTTACTACCAGCAGCATAACATGAAAGTGAGCAGTAATGCATGGTTTGCCTGGGCAGAACTGTTAGCTGGTATCGCCACGACTACAACAGGCNAAGCATGCAAAACACTTGGTCGATTGGGACTGGACTATGTCTAAATGCTCGGACACAAATGTAGNTTTCCAAGCAGCGGTTTTNTTAATTCCGATCGTAAGAAGTAACNAAAGGTCAACAGGCATTAAGAGCAAANCCAGCGACTGCCTTTCCATAATTTGTTTATATTACTGTTNTCTTGAGTTGCACGTTTCTGCAAGTAACTCTTCTCTGAATCGTCTGAACCTATGATTGTTGTTTTTTTGCTGATTTTCTCATGGTAAAAGCGCTGATTGCAAAATATTACCAGATTAACCTACTCAAATAAGTTTGGTATATCTCTTAGTTTTGTGTACTTGATCTGCTGTACTTCATTTTCTATTCAACTTAAGGCACACCAAATCAACTGTAAATGTTAATGCGTAAAAACGAACAGAAGAGGAGCTGGAGCCATGTTATGCAAAAAGAAAGCTCCGGAGCCGGAGCTAAACTCATTAAAAACGAAGATCTCCGGATGTTCAGCCGAAGCAGTGTCATTTTTACGACGGCTCCGCAGCCCTGGTACTGACCCCTTCTTTCTATCAAGTTGCCACGCCCGAGTCGACGCAACTGGCAAGATTTACTTTAGTCAGTTTGGTACTTAAGGAAGGTGTTTCGTAAATGAGCAAGCTCGCAGAGTATTTAGCCAGTTTGCCAATGCTACCTCTTAGGCCATTTGATAAACAGTTTCCCTGAAGGTTGCTTAAAACAGAAGCAAAGCTGTGCATTTGGCACTAGGATCAACCACAAAGAATATTTGCAATAAAGGGACAAAGGGTTCAGGAGGTCCAAGAATACGAACTTTTCGAACACCCATCCCCTAACACAGTGGTTTTCAACCCTTTTCATGCAGCGACCCTTTTGCAACCAAATTTAATCTAACAACACCCCTCCGAAAATTTCCCGTCAGGCATACGTAATGCAGTTGTTTGCACAAAAGTGGCGTAGCCAGCCCAAAGATTGGGGGAGTAAAAATTTTTATTTTAGGCTTGCAATAGTATTTTGTTTTTTGAATATCGGCTCTAAAGCACAAAATGACCAGATATTTTAAAATTTTGGGAGTATGCTCCTCTCCCTGGCTACGCCTATGTTGCACAATAGAAAATCACAATGACTAATGTTATACAAAGACCAGTGGCGTGCAGAGGTCTGGTGATCCCCGGGGCGATTGCTAGATAGGATGCCCCCGACCAAATTCTACTATTGAGCAGTGGCGTATGGTGGTCATTGTTACTGGATATACGCTGTTTGTGACGTCATATTCAGGTTTGCAACCAACGTTTGGCGAAGTTTGTTGACACAACATGCATATTTAGCGGCGCCAGAGCAGCGGTAGGGCAGGGGGAGCAGTAAAACAATTTGGGGCAATGGAAACTTACGAAAAACAAAAAATCGTTACCAAATGTTTGTTTCTGTTCATCAACAATGTTGACCTCAAAAATAATAATAGAAATTTTAGAAAATCATTCTGAATTTTCTGGGTGCTCGAAAAACTGCAATGACTATGTTTCAAGTTGATCTTGATAAACTACGAAATTACCTACGATACTGTTATGGAAAACAGTGGTGCTTTTGGAGGTGGCGGTCAAGCGCATCCCCAAAATTTTGATTTGCTGAAAATCTGGGCAACATCTCCGAAAATCCGCGTGAAAATGGCGCCCAACCTTGTTTGACTTCAAAAAATGGCGCCCAAAGTTTGCAGAAAATTACAGAAAGACCTTCTTTGGAGGTCACACCAAAAAAGGCCTTCATGATCTTCGTGGGAGAGCATTTGTAGGTAAAAGTTGCACAAAAAAATTTTCGTTAAAGTTTGGGGAAATTCGGGCAAAAATCCTTCTCCACACCAAAAATTTCCCTGCTCCTAAACCTATGATGAAAAGGCACCTCCGCCCCCCGTTGCTCCCCTTTTTGAAAAGGACAGTGGGGTGAATGCCCCCGCCATGCCTCCATCTTCCGGCGTCCCTGTGCATATTAATCTACACGCACTCTCTTTATTCGTTGTTGTAGGCTGCAATTTGTCACTGTAATGAACATAAATTATAGCGGTGTCCTAAGACAGAGCCGTTCATTACTGCAAAAATATCCGGCAACGCGTTAAAACAGGGGAGTAGAACACACGCAGTGCTACGTCAGGGCAGGTCACAACTGCAAAAATACAAGGCTGCGCGAATGTCTCGTCGAATAGCAGTCGATCAGAAGGTATGCGGCTGGGATGACGGAGACCCATGGTTGACAGTTTGAAACTTGTAAATTACACAAGAATTGAGTATGCGCATAAAGCACACAAGAAAATTTTCGTTTTTTATTGTGTTGCTGTTATATGTACAAGTACTAAGTAAAAGGAACAGATAATGGCTTTTGTGAGCCATTATGATCAATCGGCCTGAACTGCTAATTGATGAAGAAGCTCGAAACGAAGCACATATTGCAAGCACAGGTGAGCGACCGCATTAGCACAAAAAACGAACCGGGAAACTAGTGATGCATCATAAAATCAGCTAAATCAAGCATGTTGAAATTGGACAGTTTTGAAATTTGACTCAGAACATCAAATAAACGTTCATAATTATCTTCAGCGTTGATTTAATTGGACCCAAACAAAAAAATCACCCGTTTTGAAATGCCCACTTAAAACAGTAAAGCCCACCAAAATCCCATCTTAACTTTTCCTTTGAAAATGTACTAGGAAGTAAAAAGTACAATAAACAGCAAACTTGTACAGTTAACTGCAAATTTTTTTGAATGAAATAAAACGAACAGCAACGAAATTTCAAGCACTTGAAAAAAGAGAACAATAATTTGAAAAGTTTGAGTAAATTCTACTGGTTACCTCCTTCAGCTCTGTAAATTCGGTATATTTTAATCATTTTTCTGCCTTCTCTGCATCCAAGCTGTTTCTGATGTTGGACCATACCAAACCATATGTTGAAAAATACACCATATAGATGCTGAACTAGCAGGGCATGTACATAAAATTAACGCGAAACTGCAGAGTTTGTGTGGGAGTGGCTTTACTCTGTTTGCTGTGCGCATTATTGCTAAGCTTTACTACTTTGGAGTGAATTGGCCAACACCACTTTGCGAAAACAAAGAGAGATGGGGTGCATTTCTTTACCCTCAAATTATAATGCCATAATAGCTATAACAATTTATTATTGTGTGATTCTGCAAATGGTGATAGTGCATAATGCAATAAAAACAGTTCAAAATGAGGTTTTTGTGTTTTTTTGAAAAAATAACAAAAACCTGTTTCTTTTTAAAAAAAAAACGAATTTCAAAAAAACAGGAGGGTTGGAATTTTTTGAAAAAAATGGGTTTTCTCAATCTTGACTACCTTTCAATCATTTTTTGTGATTTTCCCTTGATCGCATGATGGGGCCGCAGAACAAAAAAGTTTGAGAAGCCCTGACCTAGAGTAAAAGACAATTATAATGAAGAAGCTGAGAATTACTGGCATTGGAATACGTAAAAATTAGTGTTGACAACAAAACAGGTTTCGACAAATTAAATCCATTCAGCATGTATTAGTAGACTTACAATAGGAAAAATCATCTAGTTACAGCATTTTAATTTTTGTAATTCCACTCTTTGGATGCCCCCCTGCCTTGGGCCTTGGCCCCGTTCGCCCCCCCGTCTGCACGCCACTGACAGAGACTCATTTATTAAATTCATGCACATGGTAGCATCAGTGAGAGAGACCCGTGCCGTGTACAAATCACTCCACAGAACAATTCCTTGTAAACTACATTAACTCCCTAGTTAGCTACCGCATTCAGATATCTAATTTACAAAAACAGCACATTGCCGCGTCACACAGTTATTCGTGCGTTGCTAAACGTAACAGTACTCTGTGCTGTAATGGTCATAATCACACTCAAACATGTGTAATGGTTACAATCACACCAAAAACAATTTTGAATGAAAAAGCAGGCTATCATTATGCCAGGTGATCTTATTCTTTTGGCTACGACAAAAAATGGTTCCATATACGAAATATAAAATTATATTTTTTCAGAAGCTCTCGCGACTCCTAGAAAACAGACTAACGATCCCCAGGTTGAAAACCACTGCCCTGGCACCATTCTGAAGCACTAACGCTACAGTTTAGCGGCACTGGGGATTGAAGCGTTTGCAGGAAATGTTGGAGATTTCTATGACGGTGCAACGAAAATCATCTACCGCCATTTACGATTGGGGCAGAGCACTAACAGCGGGAAGCACAGTTAACACTTGAAATGCAATGCATTGAAATGCATTTCACGCTAATCTTGATTTACTTGTGTTTGCAGGAGAGGTACACACAACCTGACGACGTCGACAAGCTGCCAAAACATCTGCAATTCATCCGTCCCAACTGTGTCGTGGTCGCACCTGGCATTGAGTCGTCCCATTGCTTGCAGTTGTGTGCAATCATTAGGCTCGGTTTCAAACTGTCACTGCGACGAAGATCACAAGACTAAGCTTTCATCCGTTACGCACCATCGCTTTCCTACTGATAAAAGCACCCCTACTGAAATGCAAAGTGTAGACTTAATTAAGGATGCAAGTTATTCCGGTGCATCACAAGATTTTGAGACGTGTTTTAAGAGTGAGGCTAATCGAAACGCTGAAGCAGACGAACGAGAAAAAGAGCAGTCAATTCTTTTGGATACAGTTCCTTTCAAAAGCATTCAATTGCCTACTGCATCCCACGCCTATGGAGGCTCAGATATGTGCAAAGAACCACCACCGTATTCGCATCTGCCCAACTATAGGCCTTCACTCAGTAAAACTTGCTCCTATTCCAGTCAAAAGACTTCACTTCTGTGATAAAGAAGACACACACTTCTGACAGGGTCTTTNTCGCTTAGGTTTTCGCAAAATTCGTGACAGTGTCTCCAAGGTGTACAAAGTACAGAGCAATGAGTCAAAANAAATGTACAGTCCAAAATAAATAACAAAACAGGCAGGTTTGAAAGGTGGATGTGATTCGCCCAGATTTGACGTCACCGATCTGCTTCNGAGGCGACAGAGCTTTTGGTCCTCGAGAGATTGAACATGCGCTGCAGCAAGGAGATACACGCATTTGAAATGAATAAACCCTGTGGGTCGACACCAGCGTCCTATCTAGAAGAGTTGAAAAAAGGTCAAATACGTTACTAAAGTTTCTTGGGGCGTTCGACGCTTGTGTAACTGCAATATAAATTTCGTTTCAACTCAAACGTAAGAGCCATGAATAAAACGCCCCTCTTACGTTTGAGTTAAAATGAAATTTATATTGCCGGGCTAAACAAAGTTCCTGGGGGGTGTATCTCCACACCACAGCACATGCATCACAGGTCGACACTTGCCAGCGGTACGCTTTATTCATGGCTTTTACGTTTATAACACAATTGATACGCTTTCAATGTCTCGTGGAAAACGTAACGTGTAATAAATATCTTAGCATTCTTCACGCGTTCTGAATTTACGTAACATCACCATGTTTCGATTTTTTAGGTGAAAACACTTATAAATCAGTTCCTGTAAATTGCGTATTCAGTACTCTATTAATGACTGGTCATACATCCTCGATCAGTGAATATCCAAATTTTTTTCACTCGCAGCTGAATTCCAGACTCTGCGTTTGTTCGGTGTGTTTCATCAACTTGACCACAGAAGCACGTATAAGAACTCGGCAGTGACTTGTTACTGTAAAAGCATAAATTTAACGCATGTGAAGTGACATGAAATCAATGGTCGTCAAAGTCAGCATTTCATCAAAGTCAGTGCTACTGAACGACTATATGGACAAAGTCATAAAAACATTGAATTATCACCACTGAAACCACAAAAACTGTTCTGAAGTTGTATTTACGAAGCCGTCCAAGTCATTCAGGGTGCAAGTTGCATCAAGGCCTTTCTCAGTTTAAATTGTTGTTTCGCATGTCAAATCAGAAGCATGTTCCAAGTTAAAAATTTTGCTGTGAGGACACGTCTTGAAGGAACTGGAAAGGATACAGAAAACAGCACTACACCAAAGCAGATAGTTTTAAAAGCTAATCTATTTAGCATATTATACAATTTGAGAAAGCAAAGAGGCCTATAACAAACAAACTACGTTTGCTCACTCTACATGCAAAAAATGATCAGGGCTTGTTCTTTTTTTGGCAACAGCACAACTGACATGATTGATCAAACATGTTAAAATAAATTAACAATTGAATGCTGCCAGCAGTGATTGATAAACTGCTAAATATGGGTAAGCATCTTGACAGCAGTATGCTTGTGGGTCTTAAAAATTGCTTCAACACAAAACGACAAGTCTCTGCTTAGGTCACTTTTTCCTTTTATAAATTTTGTTCAACAAATCTGTGAATATAGATGTGGGTATTTTTCCGTTTGTAAAAGCCTTGATCTCCAGGCTAATTGCATTGTAGCTTTGTTCTTCATAGTTTTTGTACACAGTTTCCAAGCCTAATGCATCATATAGTTTCTTGACAGCAGCCACTTTTGCTTCATCTTGCTGACCATAGCAGGACTGAAGTATTATCATTTGCTCAGGACTTACCCGCTTCAAGGCCTCCAGAACCAACCATGAACACTTTGTGTCCTGAATGTCAGTTCCAATCTTACCAGTGACTTCTGGGTCTCCATAACAATCTAAAAAGTCGTCTTGGACTTGAAAAAGTGAACCAATTCTTAAAAGAATATCACTTGCTTTTTTGTGGCTTGTTTCATCGGCAATACCAGCCATATACATGGCTACAGCAACAGGTAAATAAAAAGAATAATAAGCAGTTTTAAATTTTATCATAGCTGCATAGTGATCTGCAGAAAATTGAGAGAGATCCAAAACTGGTTGCTCGGTAGTAAGCATATCCAGACTTTGACCAATTTCTGTGTTGAAAATAACTTTATGAAACAAATCAACCATTTGTGCATAGAAGGGCTTGTGGTGGCAGTGAGTTCTTATCAGTGTAAATACACAAGATTCTAAAATCATGGCATCATTAACAGCTTGCAAGCCAATTCCTGGTTTGCGGTACCAGCACTTTTGGCCACGTCTAGTGTCTGACCTATCCATCACATCATCAGCAACCAGAAAACATGCTTGCAAAATTTCCACAGCCCAGCCTAATGTCATTGCTAATTCCAACTCTGCCTGTGATGGGCTTCCAACAATTTTTTTGTATGATGACACAACTGTTAGTCCTCGAGTGCGTTTGCCATGTGGTACATTGTATTCCAGGACATCTTTGATTCTTTCATAACTCAAACCAACCCCATCTTCACAACCATGGTCAGTAGGAGAGGATAACTCTTTAACTATTGTGTGGAAGTGTTCATCAAAAGATTCCCACATTTCCATTTCAAACTAAACTGATTAGGAAGCTAATATCTATAAAAAGCAACAAGGCTTGTAATTGCTAAGCAAGAAAACATAGCTCTCTTATACAGCGTTGAGGTAACCCTACATAAACTTTGAAAGGAAGGATTTAACGAAAATTTGACCAAATTGTAAAACACCTCAAATAATGCCATACTTTACCTAGACAGAAACAAAACTTGCACTGCTCCCTTAGCAAACATTTTAAAAGTTCACAAGAACACTAAGAATGAAATGTGCAAAACTTCTGCAAAGTAGAGGTTTTATGTGAGCACCCAATGTTGTTGCAATCACATGGTATCAATTATATGTATGTAAGCGCTTAAAATATTAAACCCATTTTATACATCAAGAATCTCAACACCTTGAGAGCCAGTGTGCGATGTATTCGTACCTGAAAATCAGCCTAAAACCAGAAGTTTTCGGTTGCCTTACCAACGCCATAGCTCCTCCGCTGATTGTGCTAGAGAGCTGTTTAAACCCTCAAAAGATTTGGCAAGTCTTCTAGGCTACAATAAAAAAAATTTTGGTTGGAGGTTTCAGATTTTTTGTGAGTGACGTCATAAGTGACGTAGTTTTGGGGCAATTTTGGTTCATGTTACCTGGCCTAGGGCCAAACAGCTAGGCAAAATATTTCGCTAAAGTTTTCATTGGAAACTAGGCTCGACTCTGAGTCTTTTGAGCCTTTGATCGACTTTCCAGCGTTTCTGGTTGAAAAGTTATGATTTGAAATAAACAAATTAATTAATTATCTAATAATGGGATTAATCAAATATTTTGTTTAATTTAGATCATAACTTTTGAACCTGAAACCCCAGCACATCATCCCAAATACCAAGACTCAAATTGTAGCTTAGTTTCTAATAAAAACTTCAACAAAATACCACCATCTAACGGTTTGGGCCCAGGGCTAGGTGAAGTGGGCCAAGGTGGCCTAAAAGACTCTACTTATGACGTCACTCACAAAATATCTACAACCCCCAACCAAAAAAATTTTTTCATTGCAAACTGCAAGACTTGCCAAGTCTTTTAGGCCTTTGAATAGCTCTCTACCCCTTTTCGCACCAGAGTTACACTCAAGCAAAGCCATGTGCAATCTGGTTGTTTTGGCGCGAAATGTTTGAAACATACTGGACGTGAAAGAGTTAAAAGAGATTAACCAGACATTTTCAAATCCAGATATTCAAAAGGGCAGACTAGGGGGATTCATACATTCATACATGTTTGTGTGCCACATAGGTGTTACTGCTCACAAAGATATCATTGTGGGTATTTTGATGAAGGTTTATGTCTACATGTGCAAACCACTTTGAAGGTAAATAGTTATTTGTCTTGGGCTACACAAACTATTTTTTTACCCCAAGTCAATGTTGGGCAATGAGTAACAAGATGCAATTAAATAACACAAGTTTTTACTCACAAATATAGGTGCTGATTTACAGACATAGGCACAAAGTACAGGAGTGTGGGCGTATGCCACACTCCCACAATTCTGGCCAGGTGTGTGGCACTCCCGCTAACTTTTAATTGTTTGATTGAGCAGTTCTTTGTTAACAAGTACTAAGACATTATTCTGAAATTCATTGAAACGTGCGTGGCAAACAAAAACCCATCCTGCGCCTGTGCAATTTTGTCAAGCTCTGCAGCAAATGTGCATCGCCCAATTTATGCTGGTTCTACACAGTTGCACCTACAATGAAGACGATACACCAAATTTATTAGATTTTGTTAAGGAAGCTACCCTTACACTAGAGGCCAAAGATGACATTGTAGGTCAAGGACAAGAGATTGAACCCACTTTTCCCCTGAACATTAAGTCTAATCATATGCGAGGAAAATAGCTTTCTCATGTTGCAGGATGGACTGTTTTTAAACAACGTAACAAAATGGCAGGATTTGTTTTGCTGTCATAAATGGTCACGTGACAAGGACAAAATGATTGGATAAGCAGATCGTCCCTGCCAGATGATGTAAAACCCTAAACCTAAACCTAAAATGTAACCCTAAACCATAAGTCAAAACCGTAAAGCTAAACCCAAAGGCAGTGGCTATAGATAAACCTGTGGATCTTGAAATTTGAAAACTTATTCATACGCCACCTGTGACGTAACACTAACGCATCATGAGAGT
>JGI24159J19872_10014183_pt1 | contig 10315 bp, 6 predicted proteins | sample Ectturendosymbi4_FD_19872 | JGI IMG/M metagenome (IMG submission 19872) | reverse complement strand
ACGATCTCACCCTCACAGTATGGCTTTGATGCTAACGCTATGTCATTACCAATAAGGTAGCTAGCCTTCACATCTGCTGCACTTATATCTGGTCTACTGGTAAAAACAGATTGCTTTCTTTTCAAGCCTGCTATCAATTCCTTCACCTTCTCTCTCCTCAGTTGCCCTTGCAAGCCACAGTATCTTTCAGCATGATGAGTCTCATAGTAGTGTTGAATTTTGTATTTTTTCACCACTGAAACCTGCTGTGAACACACCAAACATACAGGTATCCCATTCACATCCGTAAAAAATAGGAATCGGACCAATTGTGTTAGAAAACTCTGCATTTTTTGTCAACTTTTCTGTTTCGATAAAGACATTTTGGGAAATGAGGCTGCCACAGAATAGAGAATAAAGGCTAAACTGAGCAATTTAGGGAAAAGCAAAAGCTTACGTCCGAGGAAGGAATTGCCACAATACAATTTCCTTGTCTCATGTTTTCATGAAAAACTACAAAGATATCCTCCCCGTTTTTACTCCAGGTTGACATATTTGAAACAGGAAGTTGCTTGAGCCGGTGGTTTTTATTAACATTTCTATGCATTTTTTGACACTAGAAATCCGGCGATGTCCATTAACATTTTTTATGATTCAATGAGCTATTTTCTACAGTTACTGCTTTTCACCGATTCTCAAATTTGACCCTGTCGAACAGATTTCTGTGCAGTTTCTTTTTTGGTCAATAATTCAATAGAAGCTTTACTTAGCAAATTTTAGTTAAAGTTGTACCTAAAACTCCGAAGGTTTAGAAATCAATATCGCTGGAGCTCAAGGTATATTTTTTTCCGGAGTTCTAGTGTTGAACTTTATCAACAGTAGTTGTACTTTTGCATGTTCATACATACCTATCTGAAAGTTCAAACTGGTGTGAACATACAAAAGGAAATATGTAGAAAATGGGAAAATTTCACGTGAGAAAACAGTGGAAACAAAATATAAGCAATTGTGTTAAGGTTTTAAGTAATTGAAATTTAGTCACCAATTATCAAAGTATGACTGGATAAACTTATCAAGCAAGTGAAGTTTTCACTTTATGAAATCATGCCGCGGGCCGGATTCAACCTTGTAACGGGCCGGTTTTGGCCCGCGGGCTGTATGTTTGACACCCCTGACCTAATGTATGAATCTGGTTATGCAAGGTGTTGTTTTAAAAATGCTCTGGAGGGAAAATCACGCACGATAGAAACAAAATTTTGCACAAAAACGTTTGTCACATTGTTTAGTTTATGAAAAATAAAATCAAATAATTTTTCCATCTTTTTTCCAGGGCTGTTTTTTGCAAAAACCACCCTAAAACAAGGGTGCTTTTGTTGTTTTTAGACTTTGAAAGTTTATTGCACCTATTCTAAAAATGGGAAAAAAGTAAAAATCAAAGAAATGGTTACTACACCTGTTATGAAGCATCCTGCTAAGCTTAAGTAAAAAATTGTCAAGAAAAAAAGTTATAGCAGTTTTTATATACCTGGTCCTAAACAGGATTTTTTGCTTTGCAACTGCGTTTGAAAACATACATGCGTTCAGCGGTGCTACAAGCGGCAAAGGTGTAATAGCAGTATTGTTGGCAGAATCTCTATGGATCTCAAAATCTCCATTGATCTTTATTGTTGGCAGGAAGCAGAAAGATCACACGCCACGATCACTTAATTATTGCTTGTTTGCACCGCAATAGGTGTTATTCTTTGTGATCCCATTCCTGGTTCACAAGCGTTTTATACCAACAAGCCATTTGAAGTCTGCCAAGTGCGAATGTTTTTGAAGCAGCGTCGAACACATGGCTCAAGCAGTTACTTGCTGTCGAAAAAAATCTATGCTAAAGCAAAAACTGTCAAATCTCTGCATGATATGTTCTAACTCAGAAAAAGGTTCTGAGTAATGATATGGACACTGCATTGGCATGCATTCACAAATGCTTTACACTAACGGGTCATTTGAAATCGGCCAAGAACGAATGTCTGTGAAGCAGCACGGAACACATGACTCAAGCACTTATTGCTGTCAAAAAAATATTTATGCTGAAGCAAAAATCATCAAATCTCTAATCATACGTTCTAACTCAGTCAGAAAATTTCTGAGTAATTCTTTATCCACATTGCATTCGAAACCACTCACAATCAAATGCATGTGACAAGACAATCAGCCGCATGGTTACAGCAGGCTGGTCTTATTTCTGCACCTCAGCGAACCGTGTCGGTCCTCCACCATGACTGCAGGCAAAAGACTGCTGTGTCATTTCATGTCAATTGATCCAGAAAATTTCAAAAATGCAACCCACCCTCTTAATTTTTATGAAATTTGGTATGCTTGTAGAACTTCTTTTCCTGATTCCAAATATACCATTTTTACAAAATCAGCCAAGTAGAACCGAAGTTATGAGTGCTTAAAGACGGCCACTTTTTGTGTTCACTGAAGCGGAAAATTCATGAAGAATTTGCTGGTCTGACTTTTTAGATCCATAACTTGACTAAAACTAACTTTTAGACCTTGTGGTTTGGATATATTATAGCATCAGGCATATTTCACCCAATTTAGGAAGTACAAGTTCATTGGACATGGGTTTCTATGTGTAACCCATGGGTAAACTACAGGACCCCATGTGTTCACTCAAGCGTAACACCATTTTTGATTGCTTATAACTTTTGTTTTATCAAACCAATCCACATGTGTCATACATCATTTTAAAGGTCTTGATAACTTCTATTTAGATCACAAAAAATTAGTGGTTAATTGAATATTCCATATAAAAATTTGAGAGCACAGTTTTACCTGAAAGTAGGGCTATTTTGTTAATAAAACAATTGATAAAGACTAAGAAAGCAACAAGTTTGTCACTTCCATTGTTGTTTGTGGTTTTCAGTCACACTTAGTCTGTTCACATGTCCACTTTGATTGTGGCAAAATTGTGGCTTTTCCACGATTTTGGCTTTTTTGTTGCTGAGTAACGCTGCAGATTGTTGCTTTTTGCGGTCCTGTTTGATAGGCTTGTCTACTAGCCTGGCCACAATGAAAAAAGCCACAATTGCTAGTGAACATGTGAACAGACTAACAAGGCCTATACTTTACTCAATAAACAAGAGTAACTGTGATTTTAACCATGTGTTGTAACAAGTTGTTTCATATCAGCAGTATGACTTTTTATGAAAACATGAATTCTTATACACATGTTTTAAACCAGTGGTTCTCAAAGTGGTTGATATCGACCCCCAGAGGGTCAATTGGACCATCCAAAGGGTTGATAAATAGTCATGGGGTCGAATGGCGGTCACTCAATGGCCAGGGGGTCAATGAATAACTGCTGGGGTCTACTGGAGTAATGAAGCCTCCAATTCAAAATTATTGTTAATCAGGCAAAGAATGCAAACGGCATTTTTCAACAAATCAAACAAAATTAAGAGGGCTGATCAAATCTCAGCTGCAGCAGTTTAAAGTACATTGGATTCAAATTGTTTTTTATTAAATCATCCATTGTGATGACATTATGAAAACTGTTCTGTTTGTTACATCACAAACAATATTGTAGTGCATGTGTCATAGTTCAGCAGTTGTTAGACTAGGTAGCTGCTAGGCTATGCAGTAAGACGGAAAACAGTTGTTGTAAATCCAAGTGATAGCCACAATATATAAATACTTTTGAAAAGCTAGTGACAGTGAATCAATATGCCTCTTAAAGAAAGAGCTCAGTAATGCATTTCAAGTGGAAAGTACTCAAATGTATTTTGATGCATACTTTCCTTATATTAGTAACTGTTGGGCTAGGCCACGGGGTCTACAGAAAATCGTATACTTTAATTGGAGGTCAACGTGAAGAAAAGTTTGAGAACCACTGGTTTGAACAAACAGGTTTCAACATTTCAGAACCATTGTTCTGAACAATCCTTTACATTAGTGTAAACCACAAAGTTCCGTTTTCTACAAATCTTTTAAGAGCATGTAGATCAGACATTGTCTGCGAATAAAATGAAAACCATGCACAAGAAACTAGTTTGCATTAGTGTTCTACATACTACCGACCACTGCTTTAGAAGACATTAACTAAACATGAAAAGCATCCTAATGCTAAGCTAACACTAACCTAACACTAAGCTAACGCAAACGTAACCTAACCCTAACCTAACAACACTAACCCCTAAATGTAACACCTAAGCGAAGCCTGAAAAAACGCAAAGAAAAAAACAAAACGAAAGTGAGCAAGCTGAGAGTTGAACCGAAAACCATGTTGCATAGCAGCCATAACATCAGAACCATTACACCATGAGCAGGACAGCATTTTCCTGATAAAGTGACCTTTTTCTTTGTATTGTGTCATGCCACATGACCGTATCTATGACTGCTGGCACAATAGCTCCAGCCGATCTGTTGCCGCCAGAATATTGCTGGTATAATAGACACTACCTTTTTAGTTAAATCCTTTACTCCGAGAAGCAATTGACACAACTGGTCAAATATTTTGCACAAGCCAGCAATTTTGCTTGATACATTTTTTTATTCCTTCGAAAGCAAAAACCAAACACAGTTGATTCAGACACTGCCTTTACAACTATATTCTCCATTCATCAATTCACCTTTATTTTTGTTTTTATAACTTCTACAGGCCTACCGTACTTTTTATTGTTAAAATTTTTGTTGAAGTGTTCCAAATATTTCATTGAATTTTTCTTGCTGTAAGTTGTGTTGTTCATGTATCTTTGATCTTACTAGTAGCCTAATAAGTATCTGTATTTTTTACTTTGGAAGTATAGTATGTCTCACAAAATTGGTAACTGATTGGATATGGACCAGGTCAGACCTGATATTTTTGGATTGGAATTAGAAACTAAAGTGGCTTTTAGCTTGCCTTGAAAGCGACTGTTATTTGTGATCACTGAACCCCACATCCTCCCTGTTGCCTTCTTCATAGTTTTATGTTCATAGGATTTGTACGAATCGCATAAGTGAGTTGCAAGTTGTAACAACATTAGTACTGTAGTCTAAACACCACGATCGCACCAGACATCATGAATAATATTTCTTGAAGTTCCTCCAATTCTTAAAATACACCTAGTAAGTATCCTTTTTCCTGAAAGAAACTGAAAGATATTTCTCTGCACTAAAGAAGACATACCCCAACTAAAAAGCCCGTCACTTGCATTACTTGCCACTGCGGTCATCAGTGAGTGTGACACCTTTGACTGACCAATGCAAAATACGACACTAGGTTACATACAATATTACAGACTACAACTGGTAACACAGCATTCAATGGAATGTACGCGTACGGGTCCAAAGTCCTTTCTGCAGTCTAGCGATGAGCGGACTCATATTATGCGATCCAGGCCCAGTCCTGTTTTTGTTTTTGATAAGCCTAAGAAAAATTGCGCAATTTTTTTCCATTAACTCAGTCCAAACCGGCCATGATACTAAATTTATGAAGCAATTGACAGTCCGGATCCAGGCCAACGCTAAACTCTATTATTATGCACTAACACCACAGCGAGCACGATGCCGAATCAACAAGAGGTAGCCTATGCGCCGCAGGATCAGATGCTGCTCCAATTCAGCAGAGGTGTGCATCAGAGACAGAGATATGATTGGAGTCACTTTTTTGACTCCTGCTCCTGTACAAAAAAGTGACTCCGCAGCTGCTGCTCTAGAGTTTATTAAAAATTTGCACTCTTCCTGTCTCTTTACACTCCGAAAACTTGAAGGCTACGTCTATTTTGCCTCATTAGCAAAAAGAACTGCTGGAGCTATTTTGCCCTTCGCCAAACGTGGTTGGTTGAAGTGATCACATGACATTTCCGGAACGCATGACAAACTTAGTTGACCGTGATGCCTCATGCCTATTGCCTGTAACGCCTCAGTTCCATGGAGGAGTATTGCCATGGTTTTAGTGCTGGCAAGCTTTTAGTGTTTTCTTGATTGATTTGCATGAACGCTAGTGGCAAATACAGCTAGAACAGAGCCCGCCAGTCTTCCAGCCTCCGTCATTCTCAGCAGTCTTCACTAAATCGTTTACTCTCACTATCCAATTCAGCCAAGGGAACAAAGTTATGATATTAATCGAACAATTAGTTGGTCACACAATGTTTGTTGGAGTTTGGACAGGATTTGGATTCTCAAATTAAAAAAATTCCGAACCCGCATCCGGACTAAAAATTTTGGAACAGGAGCGGAGTCGGAGTCTGAAAATGTAAGTTCGGGTCCGGCCACATCTGCTTTGCGGCGCTGCCTTGATTAACCTTGCCAGAACTCCAGAAGACCTTCGTAAATATAGACTTTGGACTATTAACGCTCCATTGCACATGGTCGAGGAAACACTATAGAAAACCCTTGGCATGAGTTTGCACATGACATACAGTAACAGTACGTCGTAATTGGTGATGTTCTATTTTATTCATTGCAGAGCGCAACACTACAAGTGTTCCTGGCCTTGGTTCAGCTGTTCAGAAAAGGCGGTTGACACGAGTAGCGAAAAGAAAGAAAAAAGTCCTGCGTTTGTTTGTGTGTGTGTAACACTTACTTATTTTAAGCCTTCCTAACGAGTATTTATTTCAAACACATGATGATGGATGATCTGCTGACACTACTGTACACCTACACCTATGCAGTACACTACAGTATCCTACTTCAAGTACAAGCACTACTTGTGCGGAATCTGCACCAAAGTAGTAAGCACAGACAACATAAAAACAGAGTTGCTAGGAGTAGGTGAACAATAAAAGCTCTCAAGGCAAGGGTACAAAAAAAGGCAACAAAGGGCAAGGGAAGGGTACACAAACTTTAATTTGTATGAATTAGGCTAAATTCATCACTCACCTGCTCATCTGTTCAGCAACACACCTCAACTTTTCACCCTTTGCTTGCCCACCACCAGTGACCATCTCATCTGTGCTATGCTATTAGTATGTTAATGATTGTGATGTATACTATTATGATATAACATTTGTGTTTTTGTAATAAACGTTGTTGCTTGTTGTTCGGTTGAAATGTCTTGGGATTATTTTGTTCATGTTTGACATGGTGCCCTCTTATTTCAAATAAGCAAGTAATATTTGCTGTTTTGATTTTGGGTGTATATGGCTTGCTTTTACAATTTTTGTTTGCATAATGATGGTTTGCCAGGTTTTCTTGTGTGTGTATTATATCGCATGCTATAGTTCCATGATATTTTTCTTTTTGTGTACCCATTCATCCAAATGCATTCTGTATTTTGGCTCTACACATAAGAAAAAAAATTATTTACAGAACACTTAAGATGGTCAGCAAGCAAGGCAGTGTCTAAATCAGCTATGTATGCATGTCCAACTGCGGGCTGCTCTGGCCTCATCAAAGGTTTTCTGCGGCCTAGTAAGCCTTTCATTATTGTGCATGCACAATACTTGACAACCTATCTTTAATTTGAAAATCTTATAATTTGACATTTTTGATGCAAGCAATGTTCTTTAGTACCTGTTAATCATGTGCAATACACTAGTAGATTTCACTAGTAGATGACATCTTGGTGCAAAACTGATTTTTTTGTTTGATACTGTAATTTCTACTCCTGTATTCTTCTGCACTAAACTGATCTGATTTGTTACTATGTTTGTTGTCTCATTAGCATAAGAGTCTTTACACTCTACGGCCAGTGTAGCCATTTCATCAGGCTGCAAAGACATTTCGTCAATAATGGTAAAATAATAAATTCACAAAAAGTTTGTGATTTGGTAGAATGTAACATATCTTAAAATTACCTAAGATGTTCAGCTATTAAACTGTTGTGTAATATTAATAGCTTATTATGTGACCCTCAGATAAAAATGTTGACAAGTGCATTACCATTAAAATTCCCTATGACACCACAGTTTCGGAGTACAAGGAAGTAAATAAAAGTGCCATACACACAATCGTTACCATTTCAATAATGATAATCATTCAAATATTCCCAGTAGCTTTGAACTAAACTATAGTTTGCTATTTAAATAAAAGTCATGCAATGTGTGGCCCTCATGAAGATAGTGACATAATTTTTTACCCAGAAAGGCATTTTAGTTGGACAAAGCTATAAGCTGGTTTAAATTAACATATCCAGTTTTCACTTTAAAAGGAATAAAAATTGTATGAAGTGAAATTGCTAATGTTTGTGAAATATTTGACTATATCTTGTATCTTTATGCTAGTTGCTTACTCAGAATAAAGGAGGATTAGGCTAAAATGGTGATTCATTTTTGTAACTCTATACCCTAACCCAGTGGTTACCAACCAGGGTGTCCCAGCATGCTAGGGTGCCATTTACAATACTCAGGGATGCCATGAGATAAAACATTTTTCAATATATCATTAAAAAACGTTTTCAAAATGTCATCAAACCTTAAACCAAATTGCTGTAGATTTTCATGTGCTGTAAGAAATTGTATTTCTCTTCTGTAGGGTGCTGCAACCGTAAAAAGGTTGGGAAACACTTCCCTAACCGTAATCACTAACTATAAACCTTAGCCCTAACCCTTGATGTTAACCCTAAACCAAAATCCAAACCTGTGATTGGTTTATGATATTTTGATAAAGTACATTATACATCAAAGGCACTCTTGAAAAAGGATTGTCATTGTGAAAGCATTTTATACTGTAAACTTCATCTGCTTTACCGAAGCCAAAGCAACTACGGTGAGAACTGTACCAAAGACCCTTCACATTTCCATTTGACCACATTAACTGTATTGCTAAAGCTATGAACTCTGCGTTATATCTTATGTAAACCAGATAGGTTTTAAAGCCAGATGCAATTTTTTAGTCCTTCGAAAGCGAAAACTGGATATGGTTAAGATATTACCAGTGGACAATTGGTGAAGATTTGAGGTATGTAGAGATTTACAAGTCAGGCATGCACAGGTGGAGTGAAGTGACAAGAGAGGTTATGAGGCAGAGAGCAATGCAGCAACCATGACATTGATTACAGAACAAAAGCATGTAAATAGCAGAGGAAAAAAATGTTTATCCACACAAATTGGTGGAATTGTTTCAACATGGCAATGCAGTATTGACTATTATTCTGAGTAATACAATTGTGACCTACAGTTAACAGTAGCACTGTACCTACTGTAATTCTTGTTTGAAAGATCATGAAATTGGAAAAGTTCACAAAATATAAAAACACACATTGTCATCACTCATCAAAAAAAAGTGGAAATAAATAGATTCGCAAAAAAGGAAGTAATATATTGCAAAATCAAAAATATCAAATGAAAAGGGACCATGACAAACATAAACGAAATAATCCCATGATAATTCAATTGAACAACATATATTATAGAAACATGAATGTTAAATCATTTACATTACAGTCATTAACATAACACAGATGATGGTGGGCAAACAATGGGTGAAGAGTTTAGGCATGTAGAGATGAGCAGGTAATATGCACATAGGTGAGAGAAGTGAGCAACAAAAATAATTATGGAGCGGAGAGCAATGCAATAATTTGACATTTCATATCAAAAGCATGGCCAATGCAAAAACAATGCTTATCCACAATTTTCAACAAATTTTATTCTTAAAACACATCGACAGTCTGTAGCCCAACTGACACTCTCAGAACAGTTCCTAAAAGTTCATCAACAACCTAGCATAGCATCGGCTAAAAAGATTTTGTCTTATTATGGGCAATGATATATAATTACACTTTTGCAAATGAATAACTTACTATGATAAAATGTTGCTAGAAAATATAAACATTACATTTTTTATGTTGAAATGTTGTTAAATCACAATAATTTTACTTAACAAAATCAGCAATTTGCAGTTAATTGCAATATTGCTGAGAGTAACAATATTGTCAAAATCAAGTATATTATACTGGTATATGATGTTAATGAAATTAAACAATACTAATGGTCACACCTTTTTGCTGGTGGCTTTTTTATTTATGAAAAATGTGCACCATTTTTATGAAACTAAACCCTAACATTGAAAAAGATGAAATTATAACTTTGTTTTTTACCAATATGCAAAAAATCATGATTTATAGCTGAATTTTGCTGTAGATTAGAAATGTGCTCATGACACCATAAACACATTTTGTACAAAAGTCAACTCTATCTCCGTAGACCAGTGGTTCTCAAACTTTTCACTGAAAGGAACTAAATCTAGACCTGTGATTTTGTTAGAGAGCCGCACTAGCTAAATCTAGACCAGTGCTCTTCAACCTTTTTGTCAACGCAGAACCCCTCATGTACTTTTGCGTTTGTCATGGAACCCCACTAAAAAAAATTTAGAAATTATGAATTGCTTGGTCAGAAAATTAAATATTTCGTTATTACAC
>JGI24159J19872_10014182_pt1 | contig 10315 bp, 5 predicted proteins | sample Ectturendosymbi4_FD_19872 | JGI IMG/M metagenome (IMG submission 19872) | reverse complement strand
GGGGGGGGGGGGGGGGCGATTGCCCGGTTCCCCCCTCTGGTTACGGGTCTGCTGTTCAGCGGCCGAGCGAACCACCAAATGTTCAGCATAAGTCTGTCTGGACTGTGGGCGATGACGTCGCTTCCACTTCACATCGAGGAAGGAACTGTCACAGTTGTTCGTTGTTACGTCAAGTCATTTGTTGTGAAGTCACACTTGCGTTCATATTACTTTTGCAAGACGTTTAACTGAGACTCTGTCTTCCAACAGCTGAAACTTATCCGCACCGTGTGCCACGGCTGCCGAAATAAGCCCTCTTAAAACACATTTTTGAAAAATTATTTTTAGTTACTGTTTGTCTTTAGTTACTGTAGACTATTTGTCAATTGTAATCGGTGAGGTCGCTGTCAGATTTATCCAGAATCAGTTATTTGGATTTAAAAAGCATTATCACCATCTTCCCAAAGTTTAATATATTTCATTGCGCTCCCGTACCCTTGTATCAGTATTAGCTGCTGACATCCAAAACGTATTTTTTTGTATAAATTTTTTGCGGTTTGATCGTTACATTGTTGTCAGAATCTGACCGATGCAGCGCAAGCAGAACTCAGAACAGAACTGGGGAAGTCCCTCGTCTATTGGCAGCAGCCGTCCATCCCCTGGATGTCGCTATTTCCACGGTTCGGGGCAGACTGCAAGCTCCTCCCGCGCGGTGGCACAGAAATAATTATGAATGACAACATGAAAACGTCTTTGTACGACAGCTGGTGGGTTGTGCGTTGGTCNCTGTATACGCGCTCGTTGGCTGCAAACGCTTTGTGACGCAGGTTTCAGCTTGCCGTNTCATTTTCAAACTTAGTGNCTGGGAAAGTTTGCTTGTTGCAGTTCCCACCGTTCAATATCGTGCTCTAGTACTGTCAGGAGATCACATTCACACATAATGTTCATAAGAATGTTAAACCTCTTCCGATGAGCACATGAACTTGCCATTTCTTTTAGCTCACATCCGCTTGGTTGTTACCTTGCAACGCATAACTNTTACAGTACNTTGCTATAGCGTAACTGTTATGGTTGATACATTGTCAACACATTCCTATTATGGTNGACACNTAATTATTGTCACTGCATAACTGTTATTGTTGATACATAACTACAGTACTATTGTTGACACAACTGTTGTTGTTGACATATAACTATTTCTGTTGTCACATTAATTTTATTGATGACACGTGACTATTATTGTTGACACATAACTATTATTGTTGACACATAACTAATATGGTTGACTTGATACATAACTCTTATTGCTGATACATAACCATTATTGTTGACACATAACTATCTATGTTGATATACAACTATTCTGGCACATAACTGTTTTTGTTGACACATAACTATTATTGTTGACAAACAACTGTTAATTATTCTTAACTGTGAAACGTTCCCAAATATCTGTTCAAACGCGTTCGCCCGTGTGGTGTTGTTCGTCCGACTTATCGCCGTGTTTTAAAAGCTTCCTGCGAACAAACTTGAAATTGTTTATCTTCGAGATTCAAATTTTCAAACTTGGCGCGCAGGGCCTCGTCGTTCCGGTCCATTTACCACCTGTTGCGCGAAGACCTCTGTCCTTACTTCTACGTGTGTTCTCAGACGTACACTGCCCTGTTTCGCGGTCAGTCTGCACGCTGGAGCTGCGAGGTGAGTAAAGACGAATTTTGTCAACCCACGGTTATAAACTCGTTTTTCTTTACAATAAGCTCACTTAGAACCTTGCGACACTGCGGCCACGAGCTACTTTTTATTTTGCAACACTGCGGCCACGGACTAATTTTTATGTGCAACACTGCGGTAGCGGCTACTTTTAGTTTCTTTCTTGAGCCTGCTTTTTTCTTGTTCGAATAAAAAGTGCTTAGAAACAGAAATCCAAAATTTTCTTACCTGATTTTTTTCCACATGAAGATTACTCTTTTGCAAAAAGCAAACCGAAGTTCTGAAAATTCCTGTAAATATTTTTCACTTGAATTTTTTCTGAAGTCTGTTCTTTTTTCTTCGATTCCACATTCCAAATTTAAGACCGTCTTTCCAGTTAAATGGAAGCCAGATATTTTGCGCCGGATATCTCTTTCTCCTAAAAGTACCGCTGGTTTTTCTTTGCAGTCTCAAAAAAATGCTCTGCCGCCATCTTGTGCCGACAAACATGTTTTGTTTTGAATGCAGGTGGACTGCGTGCTCACCCCCACCTCTCTCGGCTTCCGCAATTCGCTGAAGGACGAAGGCATAAAATTCACGATGCCTCTCCGAGAGACGTCATCGGATGCTCCTGGCAACGACAGTTCAACTCTGCAACAATCTGTCGGTGAGCCTTGTGATTAAAAATGCGCCATTGTTACGTGTGTGTGTCGGATTGTTACGTGTTCCTGTTTGATCGAATCGACTGTTGCGGAAGCACTCACTCGCGCTTTTTCGACTCTTTCTGCGCTTGTCTCTCACCTGCGGAAGAATCGACAAAGTCTTGGAAAAATGTAAACCGCGTTAATTATCACGTGACCCTGTTGCGTTTTAAGATGATGTAGACGAGGAGGAGAAGGAAAACAACGTTTTTTCAAGTCAGGATGAAGTGGACGCTGAGGTAAGTGATACCACCGTCCTGCGTCAGTGATGACGTAAAGCGGCCGTTTGTGACGACATATTTGTTCCATTTTTGTAGGCTTGCATCTTTTGTTTGGGTATGTAAGTTGCACGTTCAGAAACCCCTCAGTAAAACCACAATATTTCGACCTACATTTCTTGTCAAGATCGAAATGTCCCAAAATAGTGAGAAAATGCCCGGTAGTGAATCTTCGTTGACAGCAATCGAACGTGATCATTCTTAAAAATTACAAGTTTAAAGTGAAGGAGGTAATGAATCTCGCAAAGAAGTGCATTCGGATTTTTTGGCTTTACTTGCTTTGGATAGAGTGAAAGCTCACTTGGTCTGTTCCTTTTTCGCTGAGACGTTTTGGTCATTTGTCTCAAAGTCGTATCGAAACTCGTCGTAACGGTATTTTTTAGCCTACATTTCCAGACATTCTGACCGAAAGGACTTAATTTTATTCGGTCATTTCACAAACATTTCGGTCAGTGTCCGAAAAATAACCAGCTTGTGGACGTCACAGGGCAACGATTATCGCCGAAGAAAAATGCGACCTTGAGGTGTTTTCATTGACTTCTTGTTTTTTTTTGTTGGAGCTTTTCTTTTCGTTGTTTCTGTTTCGCGCATATTTGGCGTAAAAGTGCGAAATTGCGACGTAAACATGTAAACAGGACTCTTCCGATGATTTCTTCTCGGTTTTGGTCAATCTCCCGAAAACAAGCGTTATTGCCACTTCGCTTGAGGTCTTTGCTGCCCCAGCAAAAGCTCGATGAGCTTCAAGTTGCGTGAAAAACCGAACAAAAGTACTCTTTTTCTCTCAAGCCTCAAAGAAAATCAACACTTTCTTCCAACGGCCTTCTGTTGGTTTTTAGCAAGTCTCGACGGTTTTAATACCTTGTTTGAATGCCAATGCAACAGCAACGCAACGACTCGTTCACAGCCAAGTTTGATTCAGCAGATTCTGAACTGTCGTTAAAATTTACTTCCTTCAACAGGACGAGCTCAACTGGAAGGCCATCAGTGACGGTCTGCAATTCCGCCAGAACCGGGAAATCACCTATGCCGCTACCACTGACGGCTCTGCCCGCACGTGCGTGGTTGTGCAAGGCGCAAGTGACGTTCAGGTAATGACCATTGTGACGAAAGGTCGCCTATTGTGACAGAGCTGTTCGTGCGGAATCCAGTAATGCAGGGTTCGTGCCAGGGTTGCGGAGTCGGAGGTTTTTGGGTGGAGTCGGAGTCGGATTTCCAACAACACTGGGAGTCAGAGTCGGATTTTTTTGTCCGGCTCCGGAAGCCTAGCTGGATCATTTTTTTATATCACATTCCGAAATTGGGAATTCTTATTGAAATGGTCCAATTTCTTTTGAAACTTGTTGAATCGGGGATTTCTTGCTGTGCACCACGATTTCAATTGATTTTAACAACAGCCAAATTTTTATTCCCTTTATGTTAAGGAATTGGAGTCGGAAATTTTGGAAATTCGGAGTCGGATATTTTAGCTCCGACTCCGCAATAACTGGTTCCTACGGAGTCGGGAAAAGTATGGAAAAATTTGGTCAAATTGAAACCTGGAAAATTTTGGAAGAAAAAATTGTTTTGGTATGTTAGTAGTATGGAGAAACAAAATAATAAACTTTCAGACTTGATCTTTTGACGTACATTTTCATAATATTTCATTCAAGATAATTTTACTTCCATCGTGTAAACTATTATAGTGCCTGTATTTGACCTGGGTAGGTCATTAGGAAAAGTTAGGTCTGGAAGAAGTCCGAAAAAAGACTGGCAAATGTCTTAAAACAGCCTAAATATTTATTTTGAAAAAATTGCGTGGGAACCATGGCAATGGAAGAAGCCAGCCATTCATAGTTGACGCTTATTTTCATTTGATATTAAATCACGATGCGACGGTTTCCGTATAAAGCATAAGCATGACCGAAAACGGTTTCAGTCAGGCTTTCAGTGAACGGTTTTTGAACAATTTTATAAAAACTTGATTTCTACCACATGGCTACTTGCACTGCAGGTTTTTTTATCCAGTCAGGAACAGTTTTCCAAGATTTTTTGTCCGCGCAGTTGTGAATTGATCTCCTGCTCATCTGCTTTGAGATTTTCGAAATCGCAATCCTCATGGTCCGCAAGAACAGTTCATCAGAAGCTGCCGTGATTTTTTCTCGCAATGATATTTCGCGCATCCAGGTTGCCACCAACGGTTGCAGTGCTGTGGTGCCACCAACGGTTACAGTGCTGTGGCGCCACCGACGGTTACAGTGCTGTGGTGCCACCGACAGTTACAGTGCTGTGGCGCCACCAACGGTTACAGTGCTGTGGCGCCACCAACGGTTACAGTGCTGTGGCACCACCGACGGTTACAGTGCTGTGGCGCCACCGACGGTTACAGTGCTGTGGCGCCACCAACGGTTACAGTGCTGTGGCGCCACCGACGGTTACAGTGCTGTGGCACCACCAACGGTTACAGTGCTGTGGCACCACCGACGGTTACAGTGCTGTGGTGCCACCAACGGTTACAGTGCTGTGGCGCCACCAACGGTTACAGTGCTGTGGCGCCACCGACGGTTACAGTGCTGTGGCGCCATCGACGGTTACAGTGCTGTGGCGCCACCGACGGTTACAGTGCTGTGGCGCCACCGACGGTTACAGTGCTGTGGTGCCACNGACGGTTACAGTGCTGTGGTGCCACTGACGGTTACAGTGCTGTGGTGCCACTGACGGTTACAGTGCTGTGGTGCCACNNACGGTTACAGTGCTGTGGTGCCACCAACGGTTACAGTGGTGTGGTGCAAGAAATAAGCGATAATGCAGAAAAGCTGAAAAGCGCCTTAATCTGCATGACGTGCATCACGTGTTTTGCTTTCAAGGTGCCATTCAATGACTGAATGGTTGGACTTGGCGGTCTTTGCATCAGGGAAAGTTCTGTGTTACTTGGCGTTTAAATCAGTGTTTCCCAACTTTTTTCACTTGCGCGGCCCAGAGATCCTTCGCTGAAAATATACGTGGCCTACCATCTTGCAGAGGCTGCACTTTCATACGCATAAACAAACACACTTTATTCCTGGGTGCAGTTGAGTGACAATCTTGCCACTGGATACAGTGTGTCGCCGCACGCTGTAGTGATTTGATGTCGAGATAACTGTGTTCTAAAATGGTTTAGTCCTAGCTCCGTGGCCCACTCGAAAACTCCGCTGTGGTCCACCAATGGGCCGTGGCCAACAGGTTTGAGAAGCACTGGTTTAAATGAAATTCGCTCGAGAAATTTCGTTGTCGACTCGACAAACTGGGTTCGATCCCCGATCAGCACGCTTTACGAAAGTTGTCAAGTAGCGCCCTCGGCACCGGTCCTAGCGGGCACAGGCGCCCACAGACCGCCCTAACCGGGGGGGTTAATAACACCGTCAGAGAATGCGAGATTTATGACGCATTAACGCGTAAGTCTTCTGTTTCAGTTGCTGTTCAATTTCCTCCTCAACTGCCGCAGCAGCATATCCACATCAGGGTCTCAGACCGGCGTCCCCCCAACTATACTAGCCCCCGTATCGTTCTTGGGTGCGGCCTTGAAGAAGCTGGACTACAGGGCGGGAAAGGCCCGGGTAAGATTTTCGCCGCCCTGTTTCGTGGTGCACTGCCTCTTGACGTTTTGTAAACTCCCCGCTCTCCTTAGCAGCTGTTCTAAACAAACGTGGACTTCTGATCTCAAATAAATTTGTGGCGAAAGCCGCGAGACCTGAAGTCAACGGTCAGGGTCGTAATCTGCTCAAATTTTCGGGGGCTGACCTTGACAAAATGATTGTGACTTGTACCTCACAAAGAAAAAACTTATTGGCGTTTTCACAACGTTTTTGAACATTTCTGGCGGGGTGGGGGGGGAATTACACGGTTGTCCACCCCTGGTCGCGGGCCTGTCAACGGTCTTGTCGGAAGAAACGACAGCCCACATTTTTTCGCTGGGGGGGGGCTGATTGACACCCGCCAAGATCCGTAACTTTCCACCTGGTAGCAAAACTGTATACGACTTGTGGTATCGTTTTTGATCTGATTCTTGACTTGCAGCAAGACGAAGGTTCTTTCCCCCCACTCCTCTCGTTGCAACTGAACCAAATCCTAGTATAAATGGGCTTTGAGGAAAATCAAATGGAAGATCGCACATGTCAAGAGAACCTTGCGTTCGCAAGATTTTATCAATTTTCCTCTAGCACCTTGCACAGCTATGTGCAACTCGCTGGCCACACGCGGTCCAAAAAGCTTTCTGCGGCCCAGCACACTTTTCAATATTGTGTATGTGTGCAAAACAATAATTACCTGTCTTTTATTTTCACAATCTCAAATTCGACATTTTTGATGCAATGTCTGCAGTGCCTGTTTGTCATGCGCTCTGATAGATTTCCACGTGTCCGAAGCGCTTGCAGNGAGCTGAGGAGGAAATGCGCCGGGTAGTGAGTTGAACGCATTCCGTNAGGTGCATGGGGNTGATCACCACAGTTTGCCAATCNTTCGGTGATCTTCCAGAACTCCAGCCCATTTAACTCACGCGCGCTGGCAAAGGTTTTAAGAATTTCTGGTCGGATTTCATCATTAGTGCCGGATTATCATGAAATACGCGCTGGTAAATTTCTACGCACCCACTGACGCATCGATGCAAACTGACTTCTCGGTTTCTGATTTTCTATTCATATGTTACTCTGCACTACACTGATTTGTAACTATACACTTGTTGTTCCATTAGCAATAAACTTGCTTCTGGCATCGGAGTATGGGAGTGATTGAAAGTACCATGCAGTTGTAATCATTACAGTTAGTCTTCAAATGCTCTCAGTAACTTCTAACTAAGCTTACGTCATTCACTGTGCGGCCCGCATGGAGATAGTGACGTAATACTTCGCCCAGTAAGGCATTTCGGTTGGACGTGGCTGATCTTACGCGACAGCAAGAGTTGGCGAATCAGGTCAAATGCATAGCATTTCCGCAACTAGGTTTTTTTCTGTCACAGGTTGTTTTTAAATGACGGAAAACTTCAGGTCACAAATATCGATAGTGTTATGGCGAGTTTCAATAAATACTACGGCGCAAATGATCGAAATGTTTCAGTGACAAAAATGCTTCAGCGAAAAAAAATGACCGAAATGCTTCAGCGAAAAACAAAACCTTACTTGCAATGACTCAATACCGGACAATACAAAGTGCCCCTTAAGCTTAAGCGAGCCACCACATCTTGCAGTTTTCCCATCAACTGCTGGCACTTGTTTATTTCAACGGCTGTGAAAGACAAAACGATATTTTGTTTCGCTGTTATCAATAAAAAAAACTGAATTCAAAAATAGATAAAAAGAAACAGTAGCGTTGAACTACAAAACGGTTCTCGTGTTTAATTCATTGGAGATTTTCTGTCCTGATAGAAATGATCTTTGGCCATTTGCAGATAGTGGACGATTCGTCGAACCATCGGGTCAAACCTTCAAGCACCTTGAAAGAAAGCTTCAGCCTGGACGTGTCCGGCCCTCTTATGCCCCACCACGTCCACGGTCTGGTCACCTTGCTCAACCACACGCAGACCGATGGCGAATACTCGGTCGCGTGCGGGACCAGGACTTACACGGCGCCGTTCAACGTCAACCGCTGTGAAAATCTGGAAGGCGCAAGAATTAACCGGGATGACTCCGTGAATGCGAACGGGAACGACCCGGGACGCCGCGATGTTCACCACAACAAGCAGAAATGCGGGTTGCCCGCAGACTGCGTGCGATGGCTCGCTTCTGACAACTGCAGCACTACGTTGCGGCAGGTGGATGCAAAAAATAAATCGTACAATTGGTCGTCTTAAAAGGAAGGCAATGGTTAAGTGATTGCAGTGAAGCTGCTTACAGCAATTAGGCGAAAATTTTCTAGTCAAAAATGTCGCGAGATCTTGACGTGGAAAACTTTGTGTGTTGCGCAAGGTTAGAAACTGCTTACGTGTGAGCAAAGGCCAAAAAATCTTGAACCGCTAATCTTCAGAAGCGTGTTGCTGTGAAACACACCATGTCAGTCGCCGTAGTGAATGTTCTCGCGCAGTTGTTAGAAGAAGTATTGCCGATTTGGCGCCTGGTGTGCTCAGTGAACAGTTTCAAGCGTTGAAACTGCTCTTTGCTGAGCATTTGTAGAAGATTGTTACGTTATGCTACCATGCATAAGTAGAAGATTGTTACGTTATGCTGCCATGATTGTTACGTTATGCTGCCATCCGATGCCATGCGTGACTTCGTCTTTGAGGTTTGCCGGATTTTGCATAGAAATTTTACAGTGCTTATATTTTACTACGAATGCTTTACTGCCTGTGTTGTTGACTGTTGCCTGCCGATTTCTCTAGTTTTCATGTTTCGTGAGCTGCTGAAGTAAAGAAACAGTTTTGAAAATGTCAAGGGCAATTTGATCTGAATCCGTTTCTTGCGAAAATATTTTTAAAAAAGGGCCAAATATGATGAATTTAAGCGAGCAACAGCATTTTGTTTGGGGCACCGCGTCTCGAAGCACAAAACAACAAGATAAGCTAGAAATTTGGAAGGGGCATGACCCCTCTGGCTACCCCTAGAGTCGCCAACTCAAGTTCTGACAAAAACGTTTCAAACAAGTTTTATTTTGGCACAAGGTGGCGCAAACGTGCCCCAGTTCAGGACCGTGATTTTCTGGCCTGATCAGAAACGGTTTGAAACTTGGCACGCGACTCGCGAGTGTATGTGGATATATACTGGAGCCAAACTAGTAAAGATTCTGTGGAAAACCAACGACAATGTGCAACAAATTCGATATGTGATCGCAAACAAATAGCTTCTCGTATTGCCTGCCTCGTCGTTCCTATACTTGCAATGGATGGTTTAGACACATTGTGAGAAATAATGTTGGAGGTGTCTATTTGTATCTCAAGCCGTAGTACCGGCCCTTGTCAAAATGTCTTTTTTTGCACGTTATTGTCTTTGTTTTTATTCAAAAAACTGCCCAAACTCACTTAAAAATTTTATACGTGTTGATTCAAAGGCCATTGCCATACACGTTGTGATCGTACTGCCATCTCAATTTAACGTATGCAGGTTTTAACTGCAGATGGTAAACATTGTTTCGCGTTTTCTTAATCGCCGTAATGCTTTTTTCGACATCTCCATTGTACGGTTAAGAATGGTTTTGTTGCAGTTATTGAATTCGATACAAGTTTCAGAAGCTAACCGCACCGTGTGATTTCCGTTATTCCTTCTGAGTGTAGAAGTCTCTCTTTGAACGTGCGTTGCCCTGAAATGGAAATTGATTTTAACCTCTGCGTGAAAAAGTCTGTCATTGAACATAAATTTGTCTTGCTTTGAAATGAAAACAGATTTCAACCTTTCGCTGCTTGAATTGGCAACATGCAGAGAAATGTTCTTGTTTTGACCAATTTTGACGGTCCCTGGACGCCAATCCAATTGGCAAAATTTTGACTCAAACTTTTGTTGGAAACTAGATGATCTCCCGCGTCGATAGAGCCCTTGCTTGACTTTCTAGCATGTCTGGAACCAAAGTTATGGCCCAAAGACCCTTTTTACCCCCAAAATCAGAAAATGCCTGAGTCTCCCACTAACGGCCACTGTAGCTCGCGATAACTCCCCGCTAGAAGATGCTAGCGAGCTATACGAGCCCTCGAAAGACTCATGAAGTCTTCTAGTTTGCACTGAAAAAAAAACA
>JGI24159J19872_10014181_pt1 | contig 10316 bp, 17 predicted proteins | sample Ectturendosymbi4_FD_19872 | JGI IMG/M metagenome (IMG submission 19872) | reverse complement strand
TGCAAGCAGTGCATACAGTGCACTGTATACAGGTTGTGCACTGTGTGCAGGCAGTGCGTGCAGTGCACTGTGTGCAAGCAGTCCAATGTGTACAGACACTTCACTGTGTGCAAGTAGTACTTGCAGTGCACTGTGTGCGTACGGTGCACAGTGTGAAAGCAGTGCACGCAGTGCACTGTGTTTGGGCAGTGCACTTTGTACATACAGTGCCCTGTGTGAAAGAAGTGCATGCAGTGCAGCCAGTGCATGCAGTGCACTGTGTGCAGGTCGTGCACTGTGTGCAAGGAGTGCATGCAGTGTGCTATGGGCATGCAGTGCACTGCATTCATGCATTGCACAGTGTGCATGCACAACACTGTGTACAGGCAGTGCACTGTGTGCCAGCAGTGCATGCAGTGTATTATGGGCATGCAGTACACTGTGCACAGGCAGTACACTGTGTCCAAACTGTGCGTGAAGTGTACAGGGTTTATGCAGTGCACAGAGTGCGTGCAGTGCATGTTGTGCATACAGTGCATGCAGTGCAGGCAGTGCGTGCAGTGCACTGAGTGCATGCAGTGCACTGTGTGCATGAACTGCACTGCACTCCGTGCATGCAGTGCATTTATTCCATTGCGTGTATGCAGTACAACGTGTACAGGCGGTGCACTGTGTGCTAAGAGTGCATGCAGTGCACTATGGGCATGCAGTGCATTGTATACATGCAGTGCACTGTGTGCAAGCAACGCAATGTGCACAAGCAATGCATGCATTGTACAATGCGCGTGCAGTGGACTGTGTACAGGCAGTGCACTTTGAGCAAGGTGTGCATGCAGTGCACTATATACAGATTGTGCGCTGTGTGCAGGCTGTGCATGCGGTGCACAGTGTGCATGCCGTGCACTGTGTAGAGGGAGTGAACTGTGTGCAAGGAATGCATGCAGTGTACTTTGAGCATGCAGTGCACTGTGTTCATGTAGTGCACTGTGTGCAAGCAGCGCACTGTGCACAATCAGTGCATGCGCACTGTGCACAAGCATGCGCACTGTGCACAAGCACAAGCAGTGCATGCGCACTGTGCACAAGCAGTGCATTGTACACTGTGCATACAGTGCGCTGCGAACAGGCAGTGCACTGTGTGCAAGCAGTGCATGCTGTGCACTGTATACAGGTTGTACACTGCGTGCAGTCAGTGCATGCGGTGCACTGAGTGCATGCAGTGCACTGTGTACAGGCAGTGCACTGTGTGCAAGCAGTGCTTGCAGTGCACTGTGTGAATACAGTGCACTTTGTGAAAGCAGTGCATTGAGTGCTCTGTGTGCAGGTAGTGCACTTTGTGCATACAGTGCACTGTGTGGAATCAGAGCATGCAGTTTACTATGTGCATGAAGTGCATTCTGTGCAAGCAGGACTTGCAGTGCACTGTGTGCATGCAGTGCACTGGGTGCAGGCAGTGATTTGTGTGCATGCAGTGCACGGTGTGCATGCAGTGCACTGCGTGCAAGTGTACAGTGTGTTTGCAGTGCACTGTGTGCGTTCAGTGTATGCAGTGCGTGCAGTGCACTGAGCGCATTCAATGCACTCTGTGGAGTCTGTGCACTGTGTGAATGCCTTTTAACATTGTGCAGGACGTTCACAGTGTGCAACCAGTGCATGCAGCGCACTGCATGCATGCAGAGAACTGTGTACAGGCAGTGCACTGTGTGTAAACCGTGCACTGTGTCCAAGCAGTGCATGTAGTTCAGAGTGGGCATGCGATGCACTGTGTGCAGGCAGTGCGCTGTGTGCAAGCTGTGCATGGAGTGCACTGAATACTGGCAGTGCACTTTGTGCGAGCAGTGCATGCAGTGCACTGAGTGCCTGCAGTGCACTGTGTACAGGCAGTGCATTGTGTGCAAGCAGTGCATGCAGTGTACACTGTGCATGCAGTGCATTATGTGCAAGCAGTGTTTACTGTGCACTGTGTGCATGCAGTGCTCTGGGAACAGGCAGTGCACTGTGTGCAAGCAGTGCATGCAGTGTACTGTGTGGAAGCAGGACTTGCACTGCACTGTATGGATGCAGTCCACTGTGTGCAAGCGGGACTTGCAGTGCAATGTGTGCATTCAGTGCACTGTGTGCAGGCTGTGCACTGCGTGCAACCACTGCATGCAGTGCACTGTGTGCAGGTAGTGCACTGTGTACAGGCAGTGCACTGCGTGGAAACAGCGCGCTGTGTGCAAGCAGTGCATGCATAGTGCAGTGTGCATGCAGTGTACTGTGTNCAGGCAATGCACTGTGTGCAAGCAGNACATGCAGTGCACTGTATGCAGGCAGTGCACTNTATGCAAGCAGTTGCTGTTCTCTGTGTGCATGCTGTGCTCTTTGTGCATGTAGTGCACTGTGTACAGGCAGTGCATTGCACTGTGTACATGCAGATCACTGTGTGTAAGCAGCGCACTTTGTGTAAGCAGTGCATGCAGTGTATTATATGCAAGCACTGCTTGCAGTGCACATTTTGTGCACAGTGTGCTGGCAGTGTACTGTGTGCAAGCTGCGCATGAAGTGTATTATGTGTATGCACTGCACTATCTAAAGGCAGTGCAGCGTGAGCAATCTATGCTTGCCCTGCACTGTGTGCATGCAGTGCACTGTGTAACGCAGTGCACTGTGTACAAGCAGTGCACTGTGTGCAAACAGTGCATGCTAAATGCAGAGTGCATGCAGTGCAGTATGTGCAAGCAGTGCTTGCAGTGTGCATACAGTGCGCAGTGTGCAGGCAGCGCACTGCGTGCAAGCAGCGCATGTAGTGTATTATGTGGATGCAGTGCACTGTAAAGGCAGTGCCCTGTGAGCAACTGTGCTTGCCGTGTACTGTTTGCATGCAGTGCACTCTGTGGAATCAAGGCTTGCAGTGCACTATGTACATGCAGTGCACTGTGTGCAGACAGAACGTTGTGTGCAAGCGGTGCATTGTGTGCATGCAGTGCACTGTGTGCAGGCAGTGCACTTTGAGGAAGCTGTGACAGGCGTGCACTGTGTGCACGCAGTGCACTGTGTACAGGCAGTGCACTGTGCACAAACAGTGCATGCAGTGCACTTTGTGCAAGCAGTGCACTGTGTACAAGCAGTGCACTGTGTGNAAACAGTGCATGCAAAATTCAGAGTGCATGCAGCGCACAGTGTGCAGGCCGTGCTCTGTGTGCAAGAAGCGCATGTANTGTATTATGTGCATGCAGTGCACTGTGNAAAGGCAGTGCTCTGTGTACGGGCAGTGNACTGTGTGCTGGCAGTGCACTGTGTGCAGGCAGTCCACTGTGTGGAAGCATTGNATGCAGTGTATTATGTGCGTGCACTGCACTGTGTGCAACCAGTGCTAGCAGTGCACTGCATGCATGCTGCACTCTGTGCACTGTGTGAAAACAGTCCATGCAGTGCACAGTGTGCATGCAGTGCACTGCATGCATGCGGTGCACTGTGTGCAAGCAGTGCACTGTGCACATGCGGTGCTTGCATTGTACAGTGTGCATGCAGTGTGCTGTGTACAGGCAGTGCACTGTGTGCAAGGAGTGCACTATGTGAAAGCAATGCTTGCAGTGCACTGTGTGCATACAGTGCATAGTGTGCTGGCAGTGCACTGTGTGCTAGCATTGCATGCAGTATATTATGTGCATGCAGTGCACTGTGTACACGCAGTGCACTGTGCACAAGGAGTGCATGCAGTGCACTGTGTACATGCAGTGCATTTTGTGCAAGAAGCGCACTGTGTACAAGCAGTGCAGGCATTGTTCAGTGTGCATGCAGTGCACAGTGTGCAGGCAGTGCACTGTGAGCAAGCAGTGCATGCAGTGCACTGTATATAGGCTGTGCATTTTGTACAGGCAGTGTATGCGGTGGACTGAGTGCATGCAGCGCTGTGTTTACATGTCGTGCACTGTGTGCAAGGAATGCATTCAGTGTACTATGGGCATGCAGTGAGCTGTGATCATGCAGTGCACTGTGTAAAAGCAGCGCTCTGTGCACAAACAGTGCATTGTACTGTGTTTATGTAGTGCGCTATGTGCAGGAACTGCATTGTGTGCAAGCAGTGCATACAGTGCACTGTATACAGGTTGTGCACTGTGTGCAGGCAGTCAACTGTGTACAGGCACTTCACTGGCACTGTACATACAGTGCCCTGTGTGAAAGAAGTGCATGCAGTGCAGTCAGTGCATGCAGTGCACTGTGTACATGTCGTGCACTGTGTGCAAGGAATGCATTCAGTGTACTACGGGCATGCAGTGAGCTGTGATCATGCAGTGCACTGTGTGCAAGCAGCGCTCTGCGCACAAGCAGTGCATGAATTGTACAGTGTGCATGCAGTGCGCTGTGCACGGGAAGTGCACTGTGTGCAAGCAGCGCATGCAATGCACGGGATGCAGGTTGTGCACTGTGTGCAGGCAGTGCTCTTTGCACATACAGTGCCCGGTGTGGAAGCAGTGCATGCACTTTAGGCAGTGCACGCGGTACACTGTGTGCATGCAGTGCACTGTGTGTAGATCGTGCACTGTGTGCAAGGAGTGCATCCAGTGTAATATGTGCATACGGTGCACTGTGTTCATGCAGTGCACTGTGTGCAAGCAGCGCTCTGTGCACAAGGAGTGCATGCATTGTACAGTGTGCCGCCAGTGCGCTGTGTACAGGAAGTGCACTGTGTGCAACCAGCGCATGCAGTGCACGGTATACAGGTTGTGCACTGTGTGCAGACACGGCATTCGGTGCACTGTGTGCAAGCAGTGCACTGTGCACAGGCACTTCAATGTGTGAAATGTGCGTGCAGTGCAACGTGTACACGCAGTGCACTGTACACAATGCTTGCAGCTTCCTGTATGCATACAGTGCACAGTGTGCACTCGGTGCATTGTGTGCAAGCAGTGCATGCCGTGTATTATGTGCAAACAGCGCACTGTGCACAAGCAATGCATGCATTGTAGAGTGTGCATGCAGTGCGCTGTGTACAGGCAGTGCACTGTGTGCAAGCAGTGCATGCAGTGTATAGTGTGCATGTAGTGCACTATGTGCAAGCAATGCTTGCAGTGCACTGGGTGCATATAGTGCACAGTGCGCAGGCAGTGCACTGTGTGCAAACAGTGCATGCAGTGTATTATGTGCATGCAGTGCACTGTGTAAAGGCAGTGCACTGTGAGCAAGTTGTACATGCAGTGCACTGTGCACACGCAGTGCACTGTGCATCAGCAGTGCATGCAGTGCACTGTATGCATGCAGGGCACCTTGCAAAGGCAGTGCACTGTGTGCAAGCATTGCATGCGGTGTACTGTGTGCATACAGTGCACTGTGTGCAACCACGTCATGCAGTGCACTGCGTACATGCAGTACACTGTGCACAGGCAGTAAACTGTGTGCAAACAGTGCGTGAAGTGTACAGTGTTTATGCCGTGGACAGCGTGCGTTCACTGCATGCTGTGCTTGCAGTGCAGGCAGTGCGTGCAGTGCACTGAGGGCATGCAGTGCACTGTGTGCTTGCAGTGCACTGCAATCCGTGCATGCAGTGCATGCATTCCATTGTGTGCATGCAGTACAACGTGTACAGGCGGTGTACTGTGTGCTAAGAATGCATGCAGTGTATTATTGGCTTGCAGTACACTGTGCGCAGGCAGTACACTTTGTGCAAACTGTGCGTGAAGTGTACAGGGTTTATGCAGTGCACAGCGTGCGTGCAGTGCATGGAGTGCATGCACTGTGTACAAGCAGTGCACTGTGTGCAAACAGTGCATGCAAAAAGCAGAGTGCATGCAGTGCACTATATGCAAGCAGTGCTTGCAGTGTGCATACAGTGCACAGTGTGCAGGCAGCGCTCTGTGTGCAGGAAGCGCATGTAGTGTATTGTGTGGATGCAGTGCACTGTGTGAAGGCAGTGCACGTTGCACAAGCAGTGCATGCAGTGCACTGTGAGCTCGCAGTGCTCTGTGTACGGGCAGTGCACTGTGTGCAGGCAGTGCACTGTGTGGAAGCATTGCATGTAATGTACTGTGTGCGTGCAATGCACTGTGTGCAACCAGTGCAAGCAGTGCGCTGCATGAATGCTGTACTCTGTGCACTGTGTGCAAACAGTATATGTAGTGCACAGTGTGCATGCAGTACACTGCATGCATGCAGTGCACTGTGTGCAAGCAGCGCACTGTGCACAAGCAGTGCATGAATTGTACAGTGTGCATGCAGTGCGCTGTGTACAAGCAGTGCACTGTGAGCAAGTAGTGCACTATGTAAAAGCAATGCTTGCAGTGGACTGTGTGCATACAGTGCACAGTGTGCTGGCAGTGCACTGTGTGCTAGCAGTGCACGCAGTGTATTATGTGCATGCAGTGCATTGTGTAAAAGCAGTGCACTGTGAGGAAGCTGTGCATGCAGTGCACTGTGAACACGCAGTGCACTGTGCACAAGCAGTGCATGCAGTGCACTGTGTGCACGCAGTGCTCTGTGTACGGGCAGTGTACTGTGTGTAAGCAGTGCATGCCGTGTACAGTGTGCGTGCAGTGCACTATGTGCAAGCAGTGCTTGCAGTGCACTGTGTGCATACAGTGCACTGTGTGCAAGCAGTGCACTGTGTGCGTGCAGGTCACTTTGCCCAGGCACTGCACTGTGTGCAAGAATTGCATGCAGTGCACTGTGTGCAACCAGTGCATGCTGTGCACTGTGGATAGGCAGTGCACTGTGTGGTAGCAGCGCACTGTGTGCGAGCAGTGCATGCATTATATAGTGTGCATGCAGTACACTGTGTACAGGCAGTGCACTGTGAGCAAGCAATGCAAGCAGTGCCCTACATGCAGGCAGTGCACAGTGTGCAAGCAGTGCATTCGATGCACTGTGTGCATTCAGTGCGCTGTGCACAGGCAGTGCGCTGTGTGCCAGCAGTGCATGCAGTTTGCAGTTTTCTATGTGCATGCAGTGCACTGTGTGCAAGCAGGACTTGCAGTGTACTGTGCGGAAGCAGGACTTGCACTGCACTGTGTGGATGCAGTGCACTGTGTGCAAGCAGGACCTGCAGTGCACTTTGTGCTTGCACTCCAGTGTGTGTAGGCAGTGCACTGTGCACAAGCAGTGTTCTGGCAGTGCATGCAGTGTACAGTGTGCAGGCAGTGCACTATGTGCAAACAGTGCTTGCAGTGCACTGTGTGCATGCAGTGCACTGCGTGCAGGCAGTGCACTGTGTGCAAGCAGTGCATGCAGCGTATTATGGGCAGGCAGTGCACTATGTTCAGGCAGTGCACTGTGCACAAGCAGTGCATGCAGTGCCCTGTGTGCCCGCAGTGCGCAGTGTACAAGCAGTGCACTGTGTGCTGGGTGTGCATGCGGTGCACTGTGTGCAAGCAGTGCACTGCGTATAGACATTTCACTTTGTACAAGCAATACTTGCAGTGCGCTGTGTGCATACAGTGCACTGTGTGGGAGTAGTGCATGCAGTGCACTGTGTGCGGGAAGTGCTCTTTTCACATACAATGCCTTGTGTGGAAGCAGTGCATGTAGTGCAGTCAGTGGACGCGGTGCACTGTGTGCATGCAGTGCACTGTGGACAGGTCGTGCGCTGTGTGCAAGGAGTGCATGCAGTGTACTATGGGCATGCAGTGCACTGTGTTCATGAAGTGCACTGTGTGTAAGCAGCGGTGCTCTGTGCCCAAGCTGTGCATGCATAGTGCTTTGTGCATGCAGTGCGCTGTGTACAGGAAGTGCACTGTGTGCAAGCCCTGCATGCAGTATGCAGTGTGCATGCCGTGCACTATGTGCAAGAAGTGTTTGCAGTGCACTGTGTGCATTCAGTCCACTGTGCATTTTGAATGCCCTGCATTGTGTGCAAGCTTTGCATGCAGTGCACTGCGTGCATGTACTACACTGTGTGCAGGGAGTGCATTGTGTGAAAGCAGAGGATGAAGTCTACTATGTGCATGCAGTACAGTGTGCACAGGCAATGCACTGTGTGAAAACAGTGCATGCTGGGCACTGTGTGCATGCAGTGCACTGTCTACAGGCAGTGCACTGTGAGCATACAGTGCATGCTGGGTACTATGGGTATGCAGTGCTCTGTGTACATGCAGTGCATTTTGTGCAAGAAGCGCACTGTGTACAAGCAGTGCTGGCTTTGCACAGTGTGCATGCAGTGCACAGTGTGCAGGCAGTGCACTGTGAGCAAGCAGTGCATGCAGTGCACTGTATATAGGCTGTGCATTGTGTACAGGCAGTGCATTCGGTGCACTGTGTGCATGCAGCGCTGTGTGTACATGTCGTGCCCTGTGTGCAAGGAATGCATTCAGTGCACTATGGGCATGCAGTGAGCTGTGATCATGCACTGCACTGTGTAAAAGCAGCGCTCTGTGCACAAGCAGTGCATGCATTGTACGGTGTGCATGTAGTGTGCTGTGCACAGGAACTGCACTGTGTGCAAGCAGTACTTGCAGTGCACTGTTAGGGTACGGTGCACTGTGTGCGGGAAGTGCACTTTGCACATACAGTGCCCTGTATGAAAGAAGTGCATGCAGTGCAGTCAGTGCATGCAGTGCACTGTGCACAGGTCGTGCACTGCGTGCAAGGAGTACATGCAGTGCACTGTGTGCAAGCAGCGCACTGTGCACAAGTAGTGAATGCATTGTACAGAGTGCAAACAGTGCGCTGTGTACAGGCAGTGCGCTGTGTGCAAGCAGTGCAAGAAGTCTACAGTGTGCATGCAGTGCACTATGTGCAATGCTTGCAGCTCCCTGAATGCATAGAGTGCACAGTGTGCAGGCGGTGCATTTGTGGAAGCAGTGCATGCAGTGTAATATGTACATGCAGTGCACTGTGTGCATGCAGTGCACTGTGTTCAGGCAGTGCACTGTGCACAAGCAGTGCACTGTGTGCAGGCAGTGCATGCAGTGTACAGTGTGCATGCAGTGCACTATGTGCAAGCAGTGCTTGCATTGTGCATACAGTGCACAGTGTGCAGGCAGTGCACTGTGTGCAAGCAGTGCATGCATTGTACTGTGTGCATGTAGTGCGCTGTGTACAGGAACTGCACTGTGTGCAAGCAGTGCATACAGTGCACTGTATACAGGTTGTGCAGTGTGTGCAGGAAGTGCATGCAGTGCACTGTGTGCAAGCAGTTCATTGTGTGCAGGCACTTCACTGTGTGCAAGCAGTACTTGCAGTGCAGTGTGTGCGTACGGTGCACTGTGTGAAAGCAGTGCACGCAGTGCACTGTGTGCTGGCAGTGCACTTAGTACATTCAGTGCCCTGTGTGAAAGAAGTGCATGCAGTGCAGTCAGTGCATGCAGTGCACTGTGAACAGGTCGTGCACTGTGTGCAAGGAGTGCATGCAATGTGCTATGGGCATGCAGTGCACTGTATTCATGCAGTGCACTGTGTGCAAGCAGCGCTCTGTGCACAAGCAGTGCATGCAGTCTTCTATGTGCATGCAGTGCACTGTGCGCAAGCAGGACTTGCAATGCACTGTGCGGAAGCAAGACTTGCACTGCACTGTGTGGATGCAGAGCACTGTGTGCAAGCAGGACTTGCAGAGCACTTCGTGCATGCAGTCCACTGTGTGCAGGCAGTGCACTGTGCACAAGCTGTGCATGCAGTGCCGTGTGTGCCCGCAGTGCACAGTGTACAAGCAGTGAACTGTGTTCTAGCAGTGCATGCAGTGTACAGTGTGCATGCAGTGCACTATGTGCAAACAGTGCTTGCAGTGCACTGTGTGCATACAGTGCACTGAGTGCATACAGTGCACTGTGTGCAAGCAGTGCATGCACTGTATTATGGGCAGGCAGTGCACTGTGTGCTGGCAGCGCACTGTGCACAAGCAGTGCATGCAGTGCACTGTGTGCCCGCAGTGCACAGTGTACAAGCAGTGCACTGTGTTCTAACAGTGCATGAAGTGTACAGTGTGCTTGCAGTGCACTGTGTGCATACTGTGCACTTCCGTGCAGGGAATGCACTGTGTGCAACCATTGCATGCAGTTCACTGCATGCTGGCAATGCACTGTGTACAGGCAGTGCACTGTGTGCAAGCAGTGCATGGATAGTACATTGTGCAAGCAGTGCACTGTGCACAGGCAGTGCACTGTGTGCAAGTAGTGAATGGATAGTACATTGTGCAAGCAGCTCTACCTGCACAAACAGTGCATGCATTGTACAGTATGCATGTAGTTCGCTGCGCAAAGGAAGTGGACTGTGTGCAAGCAGTGCATGCAGTGCACTATATACAGGTTGTGCACTGTGTGCTGGCTGTGCATGCGGTGCACTGTCTGCAAGCAGTGCACTGTGTACAGGCACAACACTGTGTGCAAGCAGTACTTGCAGTGCACTGTGTGCATACAGTGCACTGTGTG
>JGI24159J19872_10014179_pt1 | contig 10316 bp, 4 predicted proteins | sample Ectturendosymbi4_FD_19872 | JGI IMG/M metagenome (IMG submission 19872) | reverse complement strand
TTTTTGCTTTATTTTGAAAAACATATGACTTGCTCCAGAGCTTGCGGCTCCAGAGTGGTTCATCAGCTTTTAAACAAAACAATGCAAAAACTAAGTGCGAAGGACTCAAAGAGGGCCCCGCAATATCTCTGAAAAAAGGGGGCCCGAGACGACAGCCTTGTTTGCCTTCCCTAATATCCGCCCCTGCTCTCAACTACATACAAAAGAAAGAACTGGCTTCATTCTATAACACTCCTATGTAACGTCATAAAAGTATTTTTCGATCATTCCGTCATGTTACGCATAATATAGTGCGTTGGGCTAACAATGAAACTGCAGCAATTGAGATAATCTCAACCACACCTCAAAAGAAATGGCGACACATTGTATATGGACCAAAACCACAACTTTAGCCAATTAATTTGCACAAGATTGTATGAATAAAGTTATAACAATAAAAACTTTGTGCAAAATTGCCCCTTTCCATTTTAAACATTGAGGTTCATGGGCCCCCTAGACTACTGGGGGCCCCGGGGCGGCGCATCGGCTGCACTCCCCTCTCGTTGGCCCTGAGCAGGAATGCAACCTTAACTTTATTACAAATGGTTGAGCCAGACTCGCCACCAGATGTGGGTGAGCCTCGCCACTTTTGCCAGGACTACCTAAACCACACCTAATAACTTTGAGACTCTTGTGCATTTCGAATTTCCCTTGCAACGTTAGAGCTTGGCTGTGAAAGCCCAGCAACGGTTCAGCGTTGAACATAAATATTAGCTTACAGTAACCCCAGGCAAACCTAAAGCTAACACAATCTGAACATATGAGGAGGCCATAGGCCATGCTGTTTCTGTTACCAGGCACAGTCTACTGGGTACAAACTTTGCTCCGCAGGTGTGATAGCAATGCAGTATTTATCGTTGACGTGTCAGGAGTGTATGCAATCTCTTCCTCAGAATCAAAGCGTACACACACTGCATTTCTGAAAATTTCCAGAGCGATACATGAAAAAATTGATAAAAAATGCCTTAGAAATAAGTTACCAACATTTTAACGTTCTTCCAATTTCAACGTCTTTGTGGTTAAATATCAATCATTTACTAAATTTTCGATCAGATGGCCTGTCTCAAGATATACTGTATCTTATGAGGAGATGATTAACCAGTAAGACAAAAATAAGTAAAACTTTTCTTAAAAATGATTAGAATACAAAATTTAAACTTTACCATTTGAAAGTTTCTTGTCAAAATTGCTATGCAATCTTTTGAAAATTTCGGGTGGGGGAAATGCCCCAAATGCCCCCGCCCCCCGCCATGGTTGCGCGCCTACTCTGACCAGAGTTGACTCCGGCACTCCTGCTTTGTGATCATCTCTGAGGCTTATGGCTACGGTTGCACAGGTGAGGGAACACTCATATTTTGCGATCAATATCCAGTCTTGAATTTTTAACTGAGTCTAATTCCCAACTACATTCCTAAACCTTTGAAAATTTTGAAGTCCAAGCCGAAATCGAGTCTGAAAAATAACAAAATAAAACTTTTTAACGACAAAACTACGCAATTCTTTTCAATTAACTTAGTCCAAATTCGGCCCTGATCCTAAATTTATCAAATAATTTACTGTTCGGATCCAATCCAAACCCGAAAAAGTCGTCATAAACCAGTCCAATCCAAGTCCAGTCCAATGCAGAGATGAGCATCTTCGTTCCTCATATAGTCTTTCAGCGCATGAAAACACACGCTCAGAAGCTGGTATTGAAAGTATCCATCTAGTGGGTTTGCAAGTTTGGGATACGACACCTGTCGCTCTTACCAAAATTGCAAAAGATAACTTATGTGTACTGAGCACGCTCATCAGGGTAACATCTTTCAACATATTTCAAGTAGAAAACATTACTTTCTAGTTTCAGCTTAACATTGCATAACTTGAAAAGCAAAAAAACATTTATCCTGTACGTCGCGTGATGTTCAACCCCAGCTCGCCACTTTAACCTGTAACGAATGGTTGCCCACAGGTGAGGAGGCAAAAAGTTTAACAAAACAAGGTATCCGTTTACAAACAAGAAACTTTCTTGAATGTTTTTCGAATAAAATTTTATTAGAATAAAAATTGTAAGCGGCTCGCGTCCACTACGCGGCAGCGTAAGTCGACATACGCGGCGCAACGTGGCAGAAAACGTAAAAGCGGCCGCGCATGTTGCGCTGTTGACAACAGAAATGAGCGGACTGTGTTGTTTTGCGATCCAGATACAGTACTGAATTTTTATAACTACGTCCAAGTCCAACCCTACAAATTAAAAAAATTCCAAGTCTAAGTCCAAATGACATCGAAGAAATTAACAAAAATACAGCTTTTTAACAACAAAAATTGCATACTTCTTTTCCTCTACAGTAACTCATCGTGCTCAGCTCAGTCAACCATGCTACAACCTTTTTGATGAAGATGTTTCTGCAGCGCAACTTTACGTTTATGTACCAGGACTATTTGCGTTCGCCAATAGGAACAACTTTGTGGACAAAGAAAGGAGGAAAATTGAAGTGCGCACACTTCACAAAATCTTGCGCTGGTTTGCATGAGATTTTTGGCTACCACTTACCGTGTGAAAAAAACTTAAAGAATTTATTCAGTAAAATATTTCTTGCCCGCCGGCGAAAAGCATTACGCACCTAAAGATGACTAGAAATATGGTATCAGTGCGAATCATACGAAACAGTGCTCGTTTGCGTACCGAAAGTTGCAACCACTTAGCTTGGAGCAGGGGTACACAACCTTTTCGCTACTGCCGGCCCCATTATGTTTTTTTGATGAATTACGGCCGCCAGTGAGTTAATGTGGGAGTGAACAGCCTGCCGCCCTACGGCCGCATGCCTTCGATAAAAATTGATGCATCCCTGCACATGTAATTTAAAATAGATGTTAAGGCAGCCGTGCATTAAAAACTCTTAGTCTATTGTATAAGTATACTTAGAAATAAGGCCAAACAGACGTGTGGAAGCAGAACAGAAACATTCCAAATAGATCAAAATATCTTCAAACACAAATAAGGGAAACTTTGTTATAAACTTTTTTGCATAAACGGGTGTAATTAAGAAAGCACCGACATCGACTGCTTGCAAAAACGTTGAAGTTAAAGTTGGACAATCCAGAGAAATTGTTTAATTGGCGTGCTGTGTCAGCGTCTCGCAAAACCATTACAGTGTGAGATTACGAAAGCTGCGTGGCGAAGTCATTTAATCTTTGAACGAAGAAAAACGAATGAATCCGAGAGAATAATGTCCAGCCGAGGTCCTTGTAGATACCATAGGCGTTTGTCTTGAGATAGGTCGTCGTCTTGTTGAGGTACTGCAGTTTGTCGATGTCGATGAAGATTCCAGCAGGCATGTGACATTTTTATTTGAAAAAGCATTGGCCACCGCCAGATACACAATAGGGCGAATTCAATAGGCAAACTGGTACTTCAACAATACACTAAAACCATAATAAAAAATGCCAAATAAGGAAGAGAAAGATTAACAGCATTTTGCAAATCAGATATTCAAGAAGTTCCATTCAGCAAGCTATGACCAAAATAAGATTATGACACGTGTTTCAAAATGTTTGCTAATTTTTGTGTACTATCACCGAACGAGTGAATGTCGTGCAATGTTTGTACAGGTTGTGCATAGCCGATAAAGTTCTAGCACGCCTTTTTCTCTCGACTGTCAGAAAGTGGTATTTATCCAAGACAAAATTTTCACGCAATTACCAGTCGAAAAAAGTGGTGTGATAAAAATTGAAAAATTGGCCAAGCCGTTGTCGTAAAATTGACAAAGTGGCCAAACTTTAGTTAAAACTACATTTTTTAAGCCAGTAATCGAAGAACAGTGGCATTCTCTTTTATTTAGTATTGCGTTGGATTGGAAGAGTGCAATCTATCACCTGTGCGATTGCTTTTCGAATGTCCCATGCTTGTTATTGCCCCGCGTTATATGTAAATAGAGTCCGTCTTCAATGAAGACACCACGGCATATGCAAATGGACGAATTCAATATAGAGGCCGGTACTAACAGTTGCCAGTGTCTGGTACAGTTACGATTGCGGGCAAATAATTGTTTCATACACACTGAACATATTCTGCCTTATATTCAATATGACTAGAATGCAGAAAAAAGATTGTTTTGAGAGAGTCATTCAGCTGGAAATACTTTGCTGTCGCACGCTCGCATACAACCCACTGGAGCATACGTACAGCAGTAATTTAAACAAATCACCATGGCAAGATCAAAACACCACCTCCACTGGCAGAAAATAAAATTCTACAAACTATTTTTGATCGGCGATGCCTTTGCATCATGCACGTGTCATCAAAATGACACGAAGGTCATTTCCAACCTAATACATCAGTAACTGTGTCGTGGCAACGAAACGATATGGTGTTGTCTGCCAAGGCTCTTTTAGAATTTTCCAAGCCTTGTTTTTGAAAAATAAAGATCTTGTGGAAGTAAATTCGAAGAATTGTCCAGTTTTTTTCGCTGAAAGTGTCCGAACGCCTCTCAGCATTTGGTGAAGTATGCGAAGAGCAGGGTCCCTGTAGCTTGGCGGAGAAGTACTCCTGGCAATACTTGAAACAAAATATCGTCTAGTTGAGCGATACTTGCGGTTTTGCAAAACGTGCAATTGTAAATCAATTCCATTCATTGTTAGAGAATGATGCAGCACTCGTCGGCGGGCACCTCTGGCATGGACGATCTAACCCGAGTTTTTCCGCACCAGGTCACAATGACAAACTGCTTGCGGTCAGCAGTGTCGCCTGGTGAAGTGTTTACAGTTTCGGGGTTTTCCCTTTGTGTAGAATCTTGAAATTCAATGACAGCCGAAGAAGAATCTGGATGTTCAGGCGAACCCGACAAATTTGTTTCAGCTACATCCATTTTCTTTAAAAGTTTTCCAAACTTTCTTTGGTTTCCATTGGCTACTGCATTATGGTCACACCACTTTCAACTGCAACAAAATTCTGGAACTAAATTGCGCTGTACGTGAGATACACAAACATGCCTTGTCTTGCTTTAAATTAATAAAATATTTTACCTAGCATTACCAAAACATCCGTATAATGAGGACTTCAACCATTTAACTTAGAGGCTATGTACATCACTAAGGAACTCAGATAAAAGTTAAACATAAATCTTCTTTGGGTGAGAAAGAAACTAATCAAGTAACTACTGTAAATACGAAAGCTGAGGAAGATTAATACAAGTCTGGCTTCCTCGAATATATTTATAAATGTCAAAGTTTCGTATATCAATATTTCTTTGCATGTTTTTGTTAATATGCTAGTTTTCATTCCGTCATGCCATGAATTTTGCATTTAGACACTTTTTTTTACTGTAACACACTGCTTTCATTCAAGTATTTCTACAAAATGGATTGCTTTGTAAACAGGTTAATATTTCATCAAAAGTGTTTCTCCTTTTTGAAAATTGAAAATTAGCTCCTTTCAAATTGACTGAAAGTATCCAGGGTTTATGGAATTCGTACTACAGCAAGACTAATGAACGGCACTGAGCCCAAGAAGCGGCAATCAGCCAGGTGCACCGCCAATCTACTCCGTTTTCACAGATTGTACTTCCAAAATGACAAAAACTGACTTGGACATCAAAAAGACAACAAGCGCCAATGGAGGTGAAAATTTTGCTTCTGTTAAAATTAGATCGTCTGGGAGATGACAAATTTGACAATAAAGAAAGACCTAAAACATGAAGAAATATTCTTTGAAGTTCTTAGTAGATTTTATGAAAAGGAATATCAGGAGGAAAGTTTTCTACATCTGTCAATGACAACATAGATATAAAATATCTCAAAACTGTCAGTATCGTAAGGACCAGGCCTAATTTTTAAAATACGTAGCTCGTATTTTTTAAATGTTACTATTAGTTTAATGAGGTACTTAACAGGTTGCAGAAAATGAATTTGGCATCGTAATAATGCAACGAAAAGCTACGTTGGCATAGTGCCTAACTTACATCGCTTACACAAGATTCAAACAGTAGAAAGGATGTTGAGACTATTTCTTAGAATATGGTCGGAGGAATGTTACGTAATAATTACGAAATGTCAAATGTCAACGGATGCAATTAACTACGATTTAAGAAAATGTCGAATGCTAGCGACTGCTACTCAGTTGAGAAATCTCATCAAGATCACAATGGTTCCCGAAGCGAATATTTATGAGCCAAGGCGACGTTTTGAGGTGGAGCTACTGTCTCCAGCAATCAGCGCCCGCTTGTGGTTTGACTCACGGCTGCGTCACAATGCTTTTAGGTTGCCAGGGTTGCAAACTTACCAACTTTGCTCTCATTGTATGATTGCGTCACAATGGGCAGGAATCTAGCTTTCACAGTACATGAAGTATGCTGCTGCGTATGCTTTTAGAGCAGCGATATAGCTTACAATATGTTGTTACGACAGTAGATCTGATGTTTAGGAAAATTTTTGAGATTTGATGGTTTGACAAACTTCATGTTGAAAGGGATGTGATGTTGTTCTGAATGTAGTTATGTGTTTTATTCGTGGAATTTAAGTTTCAAATAAGTAGTGGCTGCTTTTTCAACATTTTAATTGCAACTGGGCACCAGCGCTGAGTATATTTGCAAAGTATATTTATTTATAATCGTTAACTGTTCAATTACTGCTACATGCGTTTTATATCAATTCGACGTACAAACTGAGCATCTCCATGGACATGATTGTCGAAATTCAGGTCACAAAATTGTCAGCCTAGAAACATGGGTGTCCGCAAAAATTTTTCCAGGGGTGGCAACGCTGACATTTTGCTTGCCAGGTTCAGGTTGCTATCGATGCAATGCAAACAGACGTTCACAAAACGGCTTATCTTGTCTACACCACAAAGAAACGCCCCATATCACGGCGACTGTCACAAAAATCCGCTTCGTTGGCAGAAATGGCCAGGTATATTACGATAATTTACACAATAGGCTATATAGAGATTTTAAAATCAGGGTAATTCTTTTCAAGGAAACATTGCCATTGGTCTTTGAAGAAAGCAGCGTGCCATGGTCTGACTTTATTTTATGTAGCAAGCGAGCTTTTGAAGATTTGTGGCTATTGTATTCTTGGTTTACGATTAAGAAAAATAAATGCTATAACAGGCAAAGGCGAATTTTCATTTTCGGGGCCCCAGGCTATTTTAAATTGGGGGCCCTCCTGTAAGGTTTGCGACGAATGATGTCGTGCAGATTCGCACCACACGTACTCATTACAGTCACTGAACAAGTTGTTCCAATTCAAAAACATATTACTTTATTCTGAATTCCAAACAGTCGCGATGAAACTAATGACAAAGTCAGCGGTGAAGTTATCTGACCACACTCTCATTATATATTTATTTAGTACCTCACTGGCCTCGTGTAATCTGAAATATGAAGTCAGACGCTTTGTTCCACACATTATACGTAACAAGAACCAATTCTCAAAGCCATAAAAAGAGAATGCTCATTGTCATTCACTTCAATTCTTCGCGCTCATTCTTCTATATAAATCTTTTGTTAGCGGTATAGTGAAAAAACGTGCGTCGAATCAAAACAAAAATACAAATATAATTGCTTATAGAAAAGCTGGAAATTGTCCTTACTCCCAAAATTTTGGAGTCCCCCGAAATCGGGGGCTCTAGGCTTAAGCCTTTTGAGCCTAATTGTAAATCCGCGCCTGCTAACAGGAGAACAATCCCCTTGCAAGTTTCGCGGCCTACCTTTGCTGGCAAAGGAACAGACAACTGTAACCTTATCACTGCATAACACCAGAATTTTTAACCTGACTCTTGAGCGGAGTGGGTGTCATACCGCCAAGTAAACTGTTATTGCATGAATTAATTCAAATGATCGGAATTAAGCTGTTGACTTACGGTTTTCTATACATTTTTGGTTCTTAGTCCCAATTTCCAGGGGCGGGAAAAAGTCCCATTCCCCCGTGCGGACGCCCATGCCTAAAACGTCTCACGGAGCGTCATTGATCTTAAATTTTTCATAGGTTAATACATGTGAGGTAACACTAACGCATCTGAATTATATCAGTGTTTTTGACGAAATAATCGATAAATTTGCAGCAGCAAAGGCAAGAAAACTTTATCTATAACGTTGGATAATTACACTTACAGGTAAAGCAGTATTTCTTTTCTGTTAACGTTACAGGGTGTAATGTCCAAAGAAATGTTTCAGCATTATGCGATTTTTATTTGTCTAATAGTTTTGCACAAATACATTTGTTTTCAGTTTTTCATATTTATTCTTCTGCCTGTTCTTAACTTTTATGTATGCGTGAACTTGTCTTCCGTCAGCCCTCATGACGTTCTAAAACTCAAATTCTGGGAGTGAATGCTCCAAACACCCTATAGGTCGCACCAGTTGTTATTGTGACCACCAGGCCTGACGAGAGAGGGGAGCAAGCGGGTGCGCTACATTCGGGTCTTCAAATGGTTCTAACAAACCGGTGTTTCATAAAACAAGGTACAACTCTGGCCAATTTTATGCTGTGTTATCAGAAGATTCTTGTGCCCGCAAAATTCTGTCATTAAAATTCATGCAGATGATCGGAAAACTTTTGCGTAGTTTTTGCATTTTCTTTCACTAATTCTTACAATTCGAATGTATTACCGCAATCAATCGTGACAGAAATTTTAAAGTGACGATAGCTTCACGAGAAACGATTAGATTCTGAACTCTACCATAGTTAATGATTTCCAAGATTCAATGGTCCTGACGTCAATTCCGTGACGTCACAGTCATATGAAATTTTCGGACGAGTCTAGAAACAAATTTATTCGGGCCCCACCTCAGCTTTCGACGCCCCTTTACTCCCAACTCATTCTTCGGATCTATGCTGCCACGACCAGACTGGGTGGGGGTGCCCAAACTGACTTTGTCACAGGGCGCGGGAAACCCTAGGTACGCCACTGCTTTCGACGCCCCTTTACTCCCAACTCACTCTTCGCATCTATGTTGCCACGAACGGGCTGGGTGGGGGCGCCAAAACTGACTTTGTCCCCGGGCGCAGGAAATCCTAGGTACGCCACTTGTTGTAGGTGGTCTTGTACCCAGTAAAAGTAAACATGTTACGCAGTTTCAAACAGGTACCACTCGCACAAGCGATAGGCACCCAGAGTTTAAGGATACAAAGTTTGTGAACGGGTATGACGAGAAAGATTTTCTACTGTTTTTTGATTTATTACTCATCGGTATTATTTGAAACTTTGCACCCATATTTCTTATGCAAACTGAAATTTTTCACGGCATATTTGCATCATGGAGAAGCATGTACCTTTTGGAGCTGCCCATGTATATGCGTATCAGTGGGGAATTTGCCATATTTCTTTGAGTGAAAACGCAAAATTCGAACATACGTATTTTGAAACATCTTATTTTTATCGAGCAAAGCAGTAGTTTCAAAAACACAGAAAATTAAGAATAAAGTTGCGCATACCACGCAATTGGTATCTGTATTGAGCCATATCCTTCATTTCACCATTTGATTTAGCGAAACCATTGATGACAACGCGATAAGTAAGTAGTTTCCCTTGTAATACTTTTAATGGGTGAAGCAACTCAGACCAAATGTATAAACTGCCGATTTGTGAATAAAAACAAGGTTTCACGCTTAAAGACGCTTTCAGGTTTTGCTGCAAGGCCTACGTTGCAAGAATGACAATGCCATTCACCGGTCGCTAGGCACAAAATAAGGATAAGAAACTGTTCTTATTCTAAGCGGGTTCATCTTTGCTTATTTTCACGTATGATAACTACAGATTGTGAATTTATTTCGACCAAAAATTTAATGACTTTAGAGAAGTTGTCTGTAACGAACGATCAATACATAAATGATATGTTGTGCAACTTCATTTTCTGAATCAAAAATTTCATTCCAAGTTTGTATCCTGCAGGTTCCATCTCGATGCACTTAGCATCGAGATGGAGATAAACCAATCAACGATAATAAATTGAAAAACAACATAAAAGATATAGTTGTGTAGCAATAATTTCTTCCAAAATAACTGTATTTAAAAACAGCTTTTTGTACAAAAACCTGATTTTTTCTGAAATGCAGGTTACCTAAACTATTATAAGGATCTTGCTATCAGCAACATTCATAGAAATCTTTTCCTGTATGTAGTCATGTAAAATTGTACAGCAACTTCCATTTGAGTACGGATTACACACCTGTTCGCCCACATGCTTTATATTTGTGAAAATGCATAGCACAGTGGTTCCCAACCTTTGTTGATGCATTCCTCCCTTTGCTCATTTTGGAACATTTCATTCCTCCCCTATGGAACGTCCATTCCTCCCCTG
>JGI24159J19872_10014178_pt1 | contig 10316 bp, 6 predicted proteins | sample Ectturendosymbi4_FD_19872 | JGI IMG/M metagenome (IMG submission 19872) | reverse complement strand
AGAATTATGATGTCACAGAAGCGTAGATTGCAAATAAATTCGTGTTTTTAGATTTTTATGTTGCGGCTCTTTGTAACTTGGGTTTTACGATATGCGGTTCATACATGGAGTAGGTTTGGCCACCTCTGGTGAGTTTCTTTCAACACAACTAAACGTAATTTGTTTCCGAGCCCTTTCAATAGGCTCACCCATCACAAAGCCGTTGACAGTTGAACAAATCAGAGATCTAATACATTTTTCAAAACGCGAATAAAAGTCAATTACTCTTTTAAGAGAAAAAGGCCTGGGGCCACCTGCGTCCAATGCTGTCCCAATGGAACTGAAGTTTTGTGTTCCCCGAGCAAATATCTTTTTCATCCTCTGCGTGAATAAAGCAAATAGCGTGGACGTCATAAATACGAAATCTATTCTGAAACAACTTTTGCGTAAACAAGGACGGTGACTCTCCTGTTTTTGTCCGTATCTGTTCTGCCCCCAGCAGTTGTACATATTGAGCTGCAACCAGCTGATATTTTTGGGGGTGCCAAAATGATCGTGGCGGCAATTGCCCGGTTTCCCCCTCTGCTTGCGGGCCTGTGTACATATAACAGCCACATAACAATAAATGAAACTTTTCTTGCCCAGGCTAGGTACTTCATGCGCATTCTCAATTTTTGTGTAGTTTAGCAAGTTTAAAACTGTGAACCCTGGGTATGCGCCACCCGCCGCATACATTCTCTGCTCGACTGCTAATCGACGAGACATTCGCGCAGCTTGATGTTTTCACAGTTGTGAAATGCCCTGTCGTAGCGTTGAACATGTTCTAACTTTTACTCCACTGTTTTACTGCGCATCCTTACATGTTTGCAGCTGTGAACTGCACTGGCGTACGTAGCACTAAGTGTGTTCTACTCCCCTGTTTTAACGCATTCGCGGAATAGTTATGCAGTTATGAACTGCTCTCGGTCTTAGCGTTGAGTGCTGTGTTTTGCTCCGGTCTCCTAACTTGGAGCGCTGATAAAATTTATGTTCATTACAGTGACACATTATACAACGAGCAAAGAGAGTGCGTGTACATGCATGTTGGGTCAAGGTCAACAAACTTCACAAGAATGTTGGTTCGCAAACGTGAATAAGAAGTCATATCGTGACTTGACAAACAGCTTATATCCAGTAACCATTACCACCATACGCACTGCTCAATACTAGAATTTGGCAGGGGGAATACAATCAAGCTGTCACCCCGAGCATCACAAGACCTTTACACGCCATCGCTACTGCATGCATTGCTCTGATTCCATGAGATACCTGGACTTGCTTTGCCGCAGTAAGCTGCTCCGACAAGCAGAAATTGTGGTAGTCAATGGTACCAGTAATTTGTTCCGTATGTCAGTCGTTCCAGTCACTTTTAGACCAATTTGGGCCCGGTAAGAATTTCTTCACGGACAGGCACCAGGCCGCGGCCCGGTGTTTGCCGACCTTTGTTGGACACGAAATGTTTCGATATTTCGGGTCCCTCAGAAACGAATTAAACGCTCGAGCATCGCGTTCCTTTTGGCCCAGGTACGCTGCTGATTGTTTAAGTTTCCTCTGTCCCATCACCCCCACAAGACAGTGATGGATCCAGACTTGGAGTTTGCGGTAAGAAGTCGAGAAAGATAGCGCCGTAATACGTTACCTAATTTGAACATTTTTTCATATAATTATTTACTGAGTCTCTAGACGAAACAATTTGATGATTTGAATAACGAATTTACTATCGGTGGAAAGCAGTACTTTGCGTTAAGTTTTCAGTAGTAAGGAAAAAGAAACTGAAGAGCATAAACCAAGGCCATCCGTTCTTTCGAAAAAAGCGCCACTACCTATTTGCCTTGCAATTTTACAGACTGCCCTTACTTGCATGTAATGTGCAAAGTCGAAAAGGAGCGTCACTTCAATCACGGGGGAGCAATGGTCATGTTGGGTGCAGTGAAACCCCTGGGTCCACCACTACTGCATAGTAATCTTAGAGAGATGCATTTACGTCAATCGTTACGCTTAAACCTCTCAGTAAAATTGACAAAATGCAGCACTTCATATCCAAAGCTCGCAAAAAAGAGGGTCAGTACTGTATTTTCGTAATGCAACTTTCCCCGTCAAGTAACTTTGAAACGGTTGCGGAAGAAGCTGAGTTTAAAATCTTATAGGATAAGCATTTGATTAAGCGGGTTCGATTGAAAAACCATCTGATTCCACGGCATCACCTCACAACGTGACCATACAATGAAGCCAGGCTCGAGTCATTAATCTAGAAATGGAGTCGAGTGCACCTTCTCTGAGGTCAAGTTGAGCCGTTCGTACTTTTGCAGGTGTTAAGTGCTTCATGACGACACATGGTTGCTCAGTCAGAGTATACATAACAGCATCTCATCTTCGCCCTCCAGGAAAAGCGTAACGAGCTCACTTGTAAGCGTCAGGAATTGTTTCATTCTGCGAAGCAGCTGCTGCAAGTGTCGATTTTAATCAATGCAGATCAACGATACCGCTCAGACAAATCAATTACTCGGTCAAGCAACGAAATTTTTGTCCCTGGGGCTTCGGGTACACTGTTTGCTCATAGGAACTTACTTTCTGCTTCACTTAATAACACTTATCTCCTCTTCAGCTACGTTTCGGCAAAAAGTGTCGCAAAAAATTAAAGCTTTATTAAAAGATATGAATAGAACCGTACTTGGCAATCGCAATATATGAACAAGTATAATGTTATTCGGCTTTTGCTAAGTGTTTCAACGAGCGAAACACATGAAGACGGCACAAAGAAAAATTAAACATATCGATACCTGTGTGTTGAGGCGACCTGGTTGTAAAACATCATTCGACAAGTCAGTCATCTCACTTTGTTGTTGGTTGTAAAACGAGTAAAATAAGAAACTCTCGGCTAAACAGAGGTGACGATACTACGAAACACACCGATGCACGGCGGAACCATGGTCGCTTTGACGTGACAATTGCATAAGTTCAAAACAGCAAATAGAAAACAACCAGGACAAAACGGAGAGCACCTTTAATAAAAAGTACCGTCATACGTTGAGGTCCACACAGCTGGCAGCAGTGCTGTTTGTCCCAACCCCTTCCTTCACCATTAAAGCAATTTGCCCAAGTTTTTATTCCGACGGCTAGAAATACAAAAAAGTAAAGGACAAATTCAAGGTGAAAGCAACATCGTAAACTGCGCCCTCCATGTCAGGGATCGAAAAGTATTAACGGTTGTGAAGTCCTTCCTTGAAAAAGGCAACGATGCGTGGCAGGTTCCCATTCGTCATTGAAAAATGACGCAATATGAAGCGCTAAGCAAGCATGCTGTGGAGGCGACAGAGCATGACGGGCAGTGGTAGCACGTTCTACAGATTCACTTGCATTCTTGCGTGCGCTTTTCACGGGCGATGACACTTTAAATCGCCAGACGCAGCATCGCTCGCCGGCAACAAACCGTTGTTCCACACCGGGAGTCAAACCAACGCTTTCCTGAATGCGCGGGGAACATTGCAAGCAAGGTGGTCTTTATCGTGTACCTTGACCGAGAGGCAGTACAGCCAGGGACGTAACAAGGGGGTGCAAAGGGGGTACAATTCTCCGGGCGCCGAAAAGTCCCAACAGTGTCACAAACAGGGTTGCGGAGTCGGAGGTTTTTGGGTGGAGTCGGATTCCTAACAACATTGGGAGTCGGACTTTTTTGTCCGACTCCAACTCCAGGTGCCCAGTTGGATCATTTTTTACATCACACTCCTAAATTGGGAATTCCTGTTGAAATGGTACAATTTCTTTTGAAACTTTTGTTGGATCAGAGATTTCTTGCTGTGAACCACGATTTCCATTGATTTTAACAACTAAATTTCATTCCCTTTTTGTTAAGGAGTAGGGAGTCGGAAATTTTGGAAAGGCTGGAGTAGGAAATTTTGGAAACTCAGAGTCGGAAATTTCAGAAAGTCGGAGTCGGATATTTTACCTCCGACTCCGCAATCCTGATAACAAATACTTTCTTCAATGCAGCAAATTTGCTTCCGAAAGACCTCAGGTTCGAACATGGAGGCGCCAAACTTGCTTCTTGCCCCGGGCGCCATCTAACCTCGTTACGTCCCTGAGTACAGCCTCAACGTAAGAGATTCATTTTACTCGTTACCGTTGCTTGTACGTTTAAACTAAAGAACAACTGTGAAAAGTGATGTTAGCCAACTTGTCATGTGAACCATATGCTGACAACAACCAATCTCCATACTTCCCCGAAACGAAAACGTCAAACCTGCATCTTTTGGCAGAAGGGGAAAAATAACGACCCTATCCGAATCCAATGAACAATCGTAGCATTACGGTCACCGTAAGCTGTCGCTGTCCTAACAGAAATTGAAATCTCAAAGAAGTTAACAGCTTCAGTCATTATCATAAGCTAAGAATCAATTATCCACAAATGCGTGACTGAACCAGCGTTGACGTCTTTGTTGACGGCGTTGACGTCACGGCGATATTTGCCAGCAGCGTAAGTTCACAACGTTTCATCACAACAGCTCATCCGAAATAGAACAGGATGTATAATAATTTCCCCGAAGAAAATAAAACGTAGCCTATAGAGACGGCCAGAACTATGCATTTGCACCAACTTACAATCGTGTTTATCACGGCCAAAAAAAGCTGATACAGAGTTTATGAGATGCCCTTGGGCCACACGTTGGCTGAAACAGGCGAGTATGGCAAACGGCGAGGAATGAAAACACCAGTTTGGCAGATCCGTTTGTCGACTCACGTCTAAACTGTCCGACGCGTTTTCACAATCGCTTCAATACTTTTCTCCAGATCTTTGAATCCGCCATCTAGCACCAGATCNGCGTCGCTCAGTTGATCTCTGGCGTACCGACCCGTTGTCACGGCAACGCAAGGAACGCCGTTGTCATGGGCGCACGAAATGTCTTTCGGGCTGTCGCCGATGATGACCATGTCGTTCGGCTCGATCTCTGCACGTCCGATCAGTTCGGCGTAGCGATTTTTCGCGATTCGCACCAATTCGCTGCGATCCCCGTGATCGGAACCGAAAGCGCCGAAGAGGCTCCCGGTCGCTTCGAACAAAGACGTGTTGATTCCAGCGCACTTGAGCTTCAAGTTCGCAGTTGCTTGCAGATTACCTGAAAAAAGCACGCAAGCGTTTCTTTCGTTCAACTCTGTTTGCCGTGCGACGTAAAATCAAACCAGCCTGAACGACCGCTTTTTGGCGTCGTTGCCATGGGACTGTCATGCACAGTAAAATTTTCGCAAAAGCGTGTTTGTGGGGTTCCTTCCGAACATCCACCGATTCCTTCCGAACACTTCCGAACCTCCGCCAACTTGTCACCAAAACCATCGCTACTCAAAACTACGACCTGGTCATGCCGGAAACGGAGAAAAAATTCGGAGTTTGCCCGAAAAACGCTTACTGAACACAAGTTAATCAAACAAAAATAAGTGGCAAAACTCTACAATCTCGTAAAATTTTTGAAACGACAATTCGAGGATAGTTTTTTATAATCGCGCAGCAAACATGCAAAACTCAAAAAATCTTGCTTGTTGAGCCAGGAAACCATTTTTTTATCGAAAGTGTCGAAAGTCGGAAACTCTGAAGGCGGAAAGTCTCAAGCACAGGAGACGCAATGACTGCGCCGCTGCCTGCTTGTGGTGGCCGAACGTCGGAGAACTGCAGGCAGAACAAACACGTGCAACAACCACAGCGCATGCAAGCACTGCCACTGACGTGGAATCAACCTAGCTTGACGAGTCTCAGAAGCAAGTCGAAGAAAAGTACCAACTCAAAATTTTTGGCACTCGCAAGACAAACGCAAAAGAAAGCTAAGTCGTCGACACACCGCCGGACTTATGGGTGACGAATAGATCTGCGAGGAGTGGACGTAGCGATACACTATCTTATATTTCCTTGATGCGTTTCAGTATCTCTAAACGCTTTCTATCAAGTTATCACCGAACGCGAATCCACATGCAGCCGCAGTATGTGTGGAGTTTATGCACAGCGCAAGTAAACGCACAGAACAAGAGGGCAATAGTGTCAAGGAAGGGAATCGTTGTGGCGATGGCGAACAACATTTTTCATTTCATACTGCTATCCCGGTGGCGCCGTTGGCGGTATAAAAGAAAGGATACATCGCAGAAAGTTTGAAGTAAGAAGGGCAACATATGCGGCCGCGGGACATTTAAAACCTGAGACGATCCGGCGCAATCGGTACGCAACGAGGAAATACCTAAAAACAATTTCTGCGGGAAAGTTCGCGAAAGTAAAATTCACCAACTCCCAGAAACACTTCCACTTAACGGGACTCTCATTCGTTGGAATGATCGATCTCAGAAAGTCCGGGTCAGACTTCCGAGATTTAGTGGACAACATATAAGAACGCACAAGTCTTAATGCAAAAAAAGACAACAGTATGAAGTAAAAGATAAAATGTCGAAAGTTTTATCGTCAATTAATGCATTTATCTCATTCACACAGCGGTTACGCAAGAAGAGTGAATACTGAATTTGGGTTACTTTCAAATGTCCGCAGATTGACTCGATTATAATAAAATCATGCGTAAATGCGTCATAATTTGTTACATTTATTATGCGAACCCTTAGTAGTTACTGCACGCAACATAGCGCAGTACCCACCAGTGAGCAATGCAAGCTTTACATCCGACCGCAGTGCAAGACTGTCCAGAAGTTGGTGGACGTTGGGCAAGACTTTCCAACAATATCTTGGAAACAATAAACAGTTGGGTATTCAATGTTCTATTGTTATATATTCTACTCAATGTTCTAATACAGCACTAGCAAGCAATGCATTGTCAACTCATGCTCCGGCTCACCTTTCATCGTCAATTCCTTTTTTTACAATCTCAGGCAGCATTTTAAAACTTTCATTAATTTTCTGCTGATAACCACTGCAGCTCTCAGCTTCAATTCCGTTGGCTTTCAAAAGATCATTTGAAATAGATGGATCAGTTCCACCTACACAAAAGTTCGAAACCAGATGAAAAGTTACCTGAAATGGATATCAACTAATAGTTGTGTAATTACACACACTCATCCAACTTTTGAGTTTTGAAAGATTTGCAAGTACAGTTAAGCAAGTGTATTGTTTTTTTGCAACGAAATGACAGTTCACACAGTCAATAGATCATACAGCATTGCGTAGAATATAAAATATAGGCTAATGCAGAAGCTCTTGCATAATTTAAGAGTACTGGTAATGTTTTACACGAGCAGTAAACATTTACTGGTTCCTTTGTAAGAAAGGATTGGTGAAATACCAGGTCATCTAGTCTACCAATCCTACAACACAACTTCTAGTACTATCATTAGTCATCTGAAAAGACAAGATAATAAAAAACAAAGACACAAATGATATTTACAGATGAGTGCATGCCTTTGTAGACATAGTTATCATGATGTGATGAGATATTTAATTTCACAGTTGAGGAGAGAACAAATCACAGAAATTAATGTACATTTGTTTGAAAATACAAATGATAAGTTCAGTGTTTGCAGTGCAGCGGCAACTGGTGCTGTTGTACTACGAACACTGAAAAACAACATGGCACTTCATGTTTTTTTCAGTTTAAACCAACTAGCACTCTTGATTTCCAGCTGAAAACGCATAAAAATTCCAGCATCAGGATTAGTCTTAACTGTAGCACAAAAAATCAGTGAGTATCAATGATTGTGGTTGAATATTGCAGGGAAGATCACTTTCTAGAAAATGGAGCCCACCACTATTTCGCTCACCCTAGCAATTTCCTTAGCATCAGAAAATTAACACAATCCATTTTATGGGAGTGCACTGACACACTTCTGAAGTATATGAAGCTAAAACAAAACCTTGGCATTTATGTTGCAAACTTTAAAAGAATTCAATTATTTTTAACTTTGCAGAATGTCAAAAAAAATTCAAAGAAAATACACGAATATGTTTACAGTCAGTTTGCCATGAGTGAATTGGACCAAGATCTAAGCTAATTATATATAGCGTAACCAGCCCAAGTCAAAACCCATCAAGACAATTATTTTATTCTTGCAGCTGATTCCAGTTCTGTGCTTGGTCAGAAAAAAATCAATACTAGTTTATCCTTAACATTTTAATATGGATAAGATGTTATCAATACTGTAGTTTGAAGGAAATACTTCAGCTGAGACAGTGGCACACATTAATACTCCACAAGCTTCAAAACGTTACACCAAATTACCTGAAAATATAACACCATTTCTTTCAATATTCTTTCCAAATGCCAAAGAAAGTGCTTTTTGCAATGAATCTCCTCCATGAACATTTGAGTGAGCAGATGTGGTTAGGGTGCCATCAATATCAAAAAGAAGTAGCCTAGGTATTTTAGTCATGATTTTCATCTGCACTCTTATGCTAAAAATGTGCTGATTTCCAAAAATCAAGATCTGGAATTGCATGCAAAAGGTTTGGTCAAAAAGGCAAAAATGCAGTACACTAGTCATCAAACACTGGTAGGATACACACCGTAAAAATTGCAAACACCTTTGTTCAAGGTAAAACTACAGAAAATAACTTGGTTGTATGCAGCTGGCATGCCAATGCATGAATGTAGAGTTTTGCCACATCAGTGCACTACCTGCAATTTTGCTTTGCAAATACTGCATTTTCAAAATTGATTTTGACACTACACTGTGTTTTCACATTCTAAACAATAAGAATGTTCACCAGCATCACAATTACCCATTGGCAAAAACTTGAGAGTGATTTTACAGTATATCATCAGTCCAGTGGGGGTGGTGCATGCATTTATTAGAAGTACATGCATCTTTATCCATCAGCTTTATGTGCCTACCTTAAAATGTGTTTTGTATTGGCTCACCTTGCATTTGTCACTTTTCAGAGTGATAACTTTATAGTTATTATGTGAAGCTTCAACAACTAAGGCAATGAAGAAGTTGCGTGATCAGCAACAGATATAATTTCTAAAAGGAAACTATTTTTCTACCAGCTGCAGATACAAAATCTTTATGGGAGCATTTCAAACTTCATACCACAGTTCTAATTTTTAATCACTTATGTGAAGATTCACTTCAGCATTGTAAGAAGTTGCAGCAGCTGCAGAGGCAATCTCTGAGTAAGGTGACCATGCTTGCTAAAGCAAAAAAGTTGCTCATGACCCAACAGTCATGCATATGCCATGTACTCAAATACTGCATATAAAAAAGCTTAAAGTTGAAATAAAAATAAATCATGAACCAAACAAAAATATAACAAGCTACACATGAAAGGGTGAAAAACATAAGTACACCAGTGAGAAAATCCAGTAGCAATGCATGTTAATGTTTTGTTAGAAACCAGAAAGCCTAGCAGCAAAGACAGCAAGTCAGCACGAGGATGGGTACCCTATAGAAGGCGGAACTCCGTGAACAGGGGAGCTTGGTTGCGGAGGTTTGATGACATAACCAATATTTTGCGTTGAGCAATGACAACTAAACGGTAGTAAAAGTAATTTTATTGCAAAAGGTTATGTTGCACTGCGGTAAAAGAAGTCTATTCTGAATTTTGATATTTTTTGCTTATCTGAGTTTCACAATGGTTCGGGGACAAAAAAAAGGTTTCAACAGTTGTGAATGTATATAATTTTTAAACATCGGAAACATCCATGTATTACATGTTTAGTGGAAGCGCATATTTATTTGCAATAATAAAATATTTTCCTTTGTTTTTTTCAGTTTATTCTTTTTGCAACGCAACTTTTTTCCACTCCGGTTACGTCATTAAACCTCCGCAACCAAGCTCTGCTATTTACGGAATCTCCGCTTTTTACAGGCAAACCGTGGATGCAGGCAGCGGAAATGCATGACATACGGAAAAAGCAATATCAATGACACTTACACTACAGCAAGCAAAGACCATGATCAATTATTGCAGTCATCCACAGCAGTGTTGTGCGGATATTGAAATTTGATAATCCGATCGGCTCCGAAAAATTTCAATAGTATCCGAATCCGATCCTGATCCGAAAATTTTGCTCAACACGTAATCCGATCCAGATCCGAAAATCCAAAACCATCATCATACCAGATTCCAATCACAATAACAATTTTTTGCCATATTTGTTGAATTTAGTAATTATGTAGGCACTAGGCAGGCTCACAACCAGGGAATATGGTAATGATGATGTTTCGGATCTGTATCGGATTGTTTTGAGCAAAATTTTCAGATCAGGATCTGACCTATTGACTCTTGCTAGCAGCCCTGCTTATAAGGGTGTTTTCGGTTTATACTTTGATGACACAGACCTTTACTCCCCAAAGCATGAGACAAACATTTACTCTCC
>JGI24159J19872_10014177_pt1 | contig 10317 bp, 4 predicted proteins | sample Ectturendosymbi4_FD_19872 | JGI IMG/M metagenome (IMG submission 19872) | reverse complement strand
GGAGCTAGGGCGTTGGTAAGGCAACTGAAATTGCTGGTTTTAGGCTGAAATCAAAGTACGAATATATCGTACCCCGGCTCTCAAAGTGTTAACAAAGCTACTATAAATATTTTTGTGGTTTCAAATTGGTTTGGATGGGAATTCCATTCTGTAAGATTATCTTGTCAGCACAGCTCGCAACAGGAATGAAGTTGCTTCCCTGCATTTCTACTTACTTCCATAGTTTAGTACATGGTGATTCAAGCCTACAGATTTTTTTTGCAGGTTGCACTTTTTTTGGAAATCTATCAATTCCATTTCCAAGTTAGAAAGACAAAGCCATTTGAATTTATTTCAATAATTGAAAGTTTTCAAACTAAATTTTATATGCGGGGACAGAATGAACTACAATGTAAAATCTAGCTCTTGGAATTTAGCAAACCTTAACGACCATGTACTTTTGCGCTCTTTCATTAATAAGGAGTATATACTTGATGCATGAGTACATAATGTATTTGTTCATGTGTCAAATTGTCGCTGGTAAAATGCCTCAACAGTTGTGAACAAATTAGGTCACTCCACAATCCAACTAGGTTGTACCAAAGCAAACTGGAAAATTGCAAGAAATTTGAAAAAAATTCAACGTAGAAGTAGTGACAACATTTTTCAAACAAACTTCAGCAAAATATGCAAGTTTTGAAGTCTCAGTCTCAAAGTTCGAGTCTTGGACTTGGAATTTTTGATGAAGTCTAGGTCTCAGAGTTTTAACAAGGTTGTGGTCTACACTACATAACTGATTATTTGACCAAATAAAAATAATGCCATCTGAAGTGTGTATCAGACAAAACCGTATGGGTGAATTTGAAACAAAAACAACTATATATATGTATGTGAAACGATTTATGTTTGTATCAAATCAGATAAGATCTCTGGAACATGTAATTCTGGGTTTTAAATTGAATAGATTTATGAAGAAAATCAACTAGACAAAAGGATTATAATCAGTAGTTAACAACTGAGAAAAAAGAACAGTTTATTGCAGAGCAAATTATACATCAGATTGCATTTTAGATTTCCCAATGGAAATGATCAGTTTTAGACCATGAAAACAATAAATGTAAATTCATGTTATTTTTTGTTGAAATAAAAAAACGATAATAATAACATAAAACCTTTTTTTTAATTTTTCACATGTTTTTAATCTTTCCAAAAATTTTTGTTGAGAAGATTGAGCACACTTAAGAACTGTATTGTTGAACATTCAGTGACAATTTTTTTTAATTAAATAAAATTTTGAAATGTGTATAAAGATATAATTTTTTTGTCTGAAGTTAAAAAAATAAGCATGGTCACCAAGATACAGCACAGCAGTATCTCCATAACACCAGCCCTTAGCACTATGAGAGCTGGGGTATGACATATTTATACTTTAAAATTGGCCTAAAACCAGCAGTTGTCGGTTGCCTTACCAACGCCATAGCTCCTCTGCTGATTGTGCTAGAGAGCTGTTCAAGGGCTCAAACAGATCAGCCAGTCTTCTAGTCTGCACTCGAAAAAAATTTTTGGTTAGGGGTTGCAGATTTTTTGTGAGTGATGTCATAAGTGAAGTAGTTTTGGGGTCATTTTGGCTCATGTTACCTGGCCTAGGACCCAACCGCTAGGTCGAAGTGTTTCGCTGAAACTTTTATTGGAAACTAGGCTCGAGTCTGAGTCTTTTGAGCCTTTGATCGACTTTCTAGCGTTTCTGGTTCAAAAGTTATGATCTAAAATATACAAATTAATTAATTAGCTAATTAGTCAAATGTTTCATGAATATTATTACTACTTATTACTAAGTAATAAAAATATTTGACTAATTAGCTAATAAGATAATTCATTAATTTGTTTACTTTAGATCATAACTTTTGAACCTGAAACCCCAGCAGGTCATCCAAAGTATCAAAAGACTCGGATTGTAGCTTAGTTTCCAATAAAAAGTTAAGTGAAGTACTACCATCTAACGGTTTGAGCCCAGGGCCAGGTGAAGTGGGCCAAGGTGGCCTAAAAGTCCTCCACTTGTGACATCACTCACAAAATCCACACCCCCAACCAAAAAATTTTTTTTCGAGTGCAGACTAGAAGACTTGCTGCATCTTTTGAGCCTTTGAACAGCTCTCTACCACTTTTGGTGCCCGAGTTACATACGTGCAAAGCCACGTGCGATCCAGTTGTTTTAGCACGAACCACTTGATTTAGACCAGACATCGAAGTGTTAAATAAAAAAAATGAATCAACTGAAGTTGCACTATTTGAGTTATAGGTATAAATTTAAAATGTTGTCGTGCTTGAATGCACGCAAATAATATGTTGCCTTATGATGACAATTAACCAGGGTTCAAAGGTCACCAGTAGAAAACTTTCTGTCTTTTGTTCAGCATGGAACCTTGTACTTTAATGCAAAATGTTGAATGAAATGCAAAATATTGAATGAAAATAGTCAGAGATGCAGTAGTGGCAGTCAAAGTTTCAACTGCAAAATTCCAAATGTTTTTCGCTCCCCTTCTTGAAAAACATCAATTTCAAATACTCATTATTTCGAAAATACTGGTCTGATTTCAGAGATTCCAATGTTGTTGAGCTTAGAAGTCAGAGATCTTTGTCCATTTACGAAATTTCATGAATTTCGTTAAGGGCCAAATGACAAATCCCAATTTTTCTGGACCACTTGACATGGAATGACCTATTCAGTAAAACAGCACAATTGCTTTGTTACATTATAAATGCCTAGTAATAGTGCCAGACTGATACAGATCAATTCAGTAACTGCTAGATATAAAAAAAGGATAACTTCTACTTAAATGTGTTGGACTCTATTCATCATTTAAATATTGAATCATATTTTGATGTAATTTTTTGTACAAGTGAATCACTGAAATGCTGCCACTGATGGGTCGCCTTGTGACCTGCATGTCAATGGTTCACCACCCCCTGACCTAAAGTTTGCTTTGAAACTGTTGACTTAGGGTTGTTTGTACAGTATCCTGCCACATTTGATGGCAAGAGCTCTGCAATGAGGTTTGCTTGCTGATTGTAGTTTATGCTTTACTTAGGAAGAAAAAGTTTTAAGTATTGTGTGTGCCAATCATACTGTATATATTTAGAAAGTTTTAAGCATCTTTGATATGTTTTTTGTGTATGTTAAGTTGTAATATTACGCTTGATGCCGAACTGGCAGCAAAGACAGTTATTTCAAGTCGGTTGTATCAAATTGATATATTACCTGATATCAATGTTTTTGGTGATTACATGTTGCTATTGGAGCTGAAGGTGGATTCATCCGTTGATAGTCAGCAAAACTGTTTTAAATGTAGATCATAGGCTTAGTAGTAATAAAGTGAGTTATCACAGATTGAGATAAGTTGATAGTTGGCTGAATTTGGTTTGAGTTGAGATAGACTAATTCAAGGCTGTTTTAATAAATTACTAATTTAAGGCTGTTTTGATATTTACCTTAGCTTTTAGAAAATGTTCTGAACTAAATTTCATCATGAAGCTCCAGCTCATTAAAAATAGATCAAATGGTCATATTGTCACAATAGGTAACCCTTAAAAATTACTTGTATTCTGTGCAGCCATGTCATATTGTCTGCCTCTGATGGCCTTCAGCCTTGTTGATTCATCTACCATGAGATGTTGCACAATTGCATGGCATTGATCTGATTTATAGCAAGTCTATACATACGTCTTTTACACAGACATGGAAGAGCATTGGTTTTGTTCCAAATTGAATGAAGGCACAAGTGAAGAACTTTTGTGTGAAGGTTACAAACGAAGTCTTTGGAAAACTGTTCTGGTGGCCATTGGAACAGTTAAGTATTGACACAAAAATGGTTATGTACGTTCAAGTGTGGGTAGTGGGTGTATTCAGTCTGGAAAGCATACACCATATGGTCAAGTCCAGTGGTTGTCAACTTTTCTGTTTTGCCACACACTTTTCAATTTGTAAGAAAACCTGTACACCTTTGCCATGCACGCAAATTTAGTGAAAAATGTAAGCAATTTTTACGCTATAAATGTTGCTTTCTTAGCAGATTTTTGCTTATCACTTTTCAGCATTTCTGAATACCAAAACCTCCCTAAGTGATTTACGTTTTTGATCGCATGCCAACAACTTACCATATATACTCGCATATAAGCTGATTTTAAAACTAAAAAAAATTATCAAATTAGGGGGTTGGCTTATATGCACATAAATCTGATCTCACACAAACAAATTGACATGGTGCCACTTCTCAGATCACACAATATCAATATTACCATTTAATTATACGTACAGCAATAAAAATTGAGACTGCACTAAATAAAGTTAATTCCAACAAACTACAACTGATTTTAATATTAATTTTAACTGCACATCAAATAAAATGAAACATAATCATGTCTGATTAAGCACAGTGCATTGCATATTGATACTTCTTTGTTATTAGCCCAATCAACACACCGTGGTATTTTGGGGGTCGGCTTATATGTTTGTTTTTTGCAAAATTCTTCATTTTCAGGCAGTTTTTTAAGGGTCGGCTTATATGCGAGTATATACAGTACCTTTGCGAGCAAGGACTTTCTGCTCTTGTCAAAATATGATGAAAAAAACAACTCAGCCATTGATGTTGATCCTCGTATGAAAAAAGCCCTTGAAACAGGATGAAACCACATTTTTGACAACTGGCTGATGAAATTCAGTGGGAGCGGTCACAGTAAATGAGATGATTTCTTTTTTATTCATACTGAGTGTTGTACAAACTTCATGAGCAGGACAGTTGACTTTCATTATTTTTAGTGTTACGTGTGCCGTGTCCTACCATTTTTTGCGTTTTTGCAGCTAGATGCGAAAATCCCAAGTCTATTTCCTCATACGTAAATTGCTGCACGATCCATGACAGAGAATTCAGATTCAGATAAAGCCAAAAATTGCTTTAAATTAATGGATATTGGGTATCCTCAAGCAAGGAAAACTCGCAACTCTTGCCACAGTTGAAACACACGTTGTAAAACTTTTCCTCTGGATAACCAGCATGCCTCAGCATGAAATGTAACCTCACTGTGTCTGCTATCTTGTCTTTGCATAGTTCTGAAAACGTTTGATGCTTCTTTGAATGTGAGAGGATGAATTNCTNAATTGTTTTGACATCATCAAGAACAACCTCCAAACCTGACCTCTGGTTATATTCTGAAGTNAACCTCTGACCACAAATTCTTGATTAATCATGNAGTGAATTGAACCCTAGGTTTATTTTCTCTGAGATATTTNGGTCATTTTTCCCAAGTAATTCAAACTTTCAGACATTTTTTTATTTAGGGACATTTTTGTATGACTGAAAATGGCATTTATGACCAAATTGACTTACGTTTTTTCGGTCATTTTGAAACAACTTCGGGCTGTCACCAAAAATCCCTAAAAAAAGCAGGTTGAAACACAGTCAAGTCAAATGTTTTTGATTTTTCAGACAACTCCATTAGTAGTGCATTGCATGGCTACTGCTCTGTTGGTAGCAACTGCCTTATAATTCATGCAATCAGAACCATGTTTTTCAATGAACTGATTCAATTTCGCGAAGATGGCTTGAGAAGTTGAGCAAACTCCAACGTTAAGACATCACAACTTGGCAGTGATTTTCGTTTACCGATTGGCAAACCTACAACACATAATCAACTGAACCTCTTCTGAAATATCTGTTGTTTCATCGAGCTAAATACCAAACAACTGAGCTTTCTTCAGCTTGTCAAGAAGTTGTTTCAACAAATCTTCTGAAATATCAAGACATCTACGATTAGTTGTATTGCTTAACAATGCAATTTTTCTTTGGAAACAGCTTTTTTTCCTCCATCGACAGTGGCTTTCTTGAGATGCTTCAAAGAATGCCTTTGATTTATTTTGATGAGTAGAATGCTGTGACCACACGGTTTTGAGATGTCCTGGAGTCAAATTAATTTACCAAATACGGTTGTATAAAATAGGCAATGCCCTGAAGGATACGAGTTCATCATTTCTTCTTTTGTGCGACAAAACCCATACATGATGCCGGCATTGCTCCTCCATTTGTGCTGCTTAACAACACAAAGGCTGTTTCTCTTGAATAACTTTCTTTATAACTGTACACTGCTAAAATTTCGACCTTACTCCCAGAAAAGTGGACTATGTTGCACTCAGCATGTGACTTGCTGACATCCTTACTTTCACCTGATTCACTGAAGTATTTCCCATGATAGTTACTATGCTCTTTTTTACAACTACCTTTCGCTACTAAGTCTTTAAAAAATCACGCATGTCAATTTTCTTTGAGGATCAAAATCTTACTGCAAGATATTTCGAAAGTACAAGATGATAACAGCCTAAAATCTGAACTGAAAAAGTGCAAAGTTAAAACTAACCTAGGGATTACTCTCTTCCTCTCTGTATATGTCCTCACCTAGCTCCAGCCACCTGCTTGAAAAGCAATGTGGAAAATACTGTTACGTGTCTTACTACAAAACAATCATTGCAGAGAAAAGCATGGTTGATACATTAGCCTACAAAAAATTCAAGCTAGAACAATTGTTCCCAAACATTTCTTACTTGCATACTCCCGCATGTTGCATTTAAAGAAAAAAGAATACATGATGATCATCTGACCAACATTACAAACAAACAGGTGGGAAAAGATAGAGACAATGCACACCCCCAGATAGATACGGTTTTAAAATCTGTGAAAAGTTAACACACTGCATTGGAGCAAATGACATATGTGGGACAATGTGACTGTTCTTGAAGAACACACATCTAGTACAACCCTGTACACCCCATCAAGTTGGTACACCCCTGGAAAATTCTGGTAAACCCTGGGGTGTACGATTCACCCGGATGACAAGCACTGGTCTAGTCCATTCTTTTACTCATNGTGGATGAACTGCAAGTGAATGTAATAGACCAGTGGTGGACAAACTTGTTCAACAGAAGAGTGGGAGAAAACCAAAAACACCAGCGACCCACAAAATCAGTTTGTAGTATCAAATACAGTTCAATGAAGAACGCAGGTTTTTCATAAAATGACCTACATCGAATAGCGTAGACTGCTTGGCAACTAACCTTACGAATTCGTGTAAATACGTTGAAAAATGAAACAAACATTAAATATGAGGCGACAGCTCGCTATCAATTTGAAATACTGTATTGCTATTTAGCTAAAAGAGCCACACAAAACATGTCGGCGAGGCGCACTTTGCCCAGCATTTTAATAGACTATTGGTGGATCTATGACTGTTGTGGGGGCAGGTAGAAAGGAGCGTGGCATAATGTAAGTAAAAGCATAAAAAACGACGTGATTTCAAAGGGACATCATCTTCTGTGAGAACAATTGCACCAAATTGATGCCTGGAACCATCACTGTCATAGACGGCAGTGTCATTGTTCTTTCTGGGTAATCAAAACAATTTGAGCCAATTTAGCCAGAGCCATACAAATCTTCTTATGGTTTTCATTGAAATAAGTCAACCAAGTTTTCAGGCAAAACAATTTGCATTGAAATTTATTTACTGCCCCAGTGCCGGGAAGGCTAGCTTGCCTGAAAAACTAAGCTGTAAATATTAAAAAAAAACGACCAGTTCGATATTGCTTTATCGATCTGTAAGAGTTCGATGAAACTAATGTACCAGTGAATAATCAGATTTCACGCCAGTCAGTTCCAGCTGAACTGCAGTGGATGATCAGAACAGAATGGCGAAATGCATACCCCTGTTGCTTTTTATTTTGGAGCAAGCAGTTTGGTTTATTTCTTTGACTGTGCCCAGCGACTCTACTGCAGATGTGAACTTTTATGCTACCGAGAAAATATTCAAAGAAGCTTGTAATTCATAGCGGTTCACTTTTCCGGGAAGTCGACTCAGTAGTTTATTTGTCTGCGACCAACCATCAACTTTACCGCAAAAAAATGTTAACCCGAATACCTAGGCGTTACAGCCTACAGGTATAAGGTTAACTCAAACGAACCCACTCAGTGTTTCGAATGCGCTAGTTCTTGTATTGCACTTTTGTTAGCTATTTAATCTGCTGCACCAAAGTGGGATATAGAGGTTGACTTTTTCAAGCGCTGTAGTGTTTTGCAAATTCTGTTGCAACTTGAAGCGAAAGCATATGTTGATTATTAGAGCTCAACCGATGTCGATCTTTTCGGTTTTCATTGGATAACCGATGCCAGTATGTTTGCATTGCTCAAATCGTAGTCGAAAGAGATTTCAATGCAATTATTAAAACAAATAACAGGAAAATGGAACTAGCTCACAACTGAAGAAATGCTCAAATGTTTGCGTTTCTGCAAAATTGTTACTTCCCCATCAAAGTATTCAATGGAAAAACGTTCAACACCGAATTCTGCGCAGATGTTGGCCACTGAAACCAAGGTCTAAAAAGAGACCAAGGCTTTTCTTTCTAGGAGGCCTTGCTGAAACAGTTAAATATGTCACAACGCAAGCTTAGATTTGTTCGCTGGTGGTCATCTGCTTGCCTCGTAAACACTCGCTGCGACCCCGTGCTGCGTAATGAACCGGTTTATTTCGCAATAAACCGGTTTACCGGTGTGTGTTAGGCTTCGGTTACTTTCTACAACTTCGGAAAGCTTCGGTTACACTCTGCAACTTGGATAGCTTCGGTTAATTTCTACAGCAATGATCCTACAAAGCAGTTCTGAACAAGCAATTATCAAGCGGCTTAAGTAATTTTGGCAAAGTGCAATGTCTGGAATGATTTGAAGTCAGTCTTGGCAGAATTTTACACAGCGAACAAGTATCCATTCACTTCATGAATTGTAAGCCTCACGCTAAACCCCAGAGGCCTAGTTGCCACTGATATAAGTATAAAGAAAAGCTCGCGCTACCCCAGAGGCTGAGTATCGACACCCCTGAGTATTGTCAGTGGCACGCCAGGCTGCCGCGGCACCCTGCTTGGAAACCACTGGACTACGACATGTCACTTCATGATTGAAGCATACAAATGAGCATGACTTTTCTTTGGACCGGTTGTTGAGAAACACTGCTCTCTGGACTTGGCTGGTGATTCGTCAAAGACGCATGTGCGACAAACATTGTCGTTTCGCTGTGATTGATGCATCTGGCAAGTTGCAGCTGTACTTCGACTGTGAAAGTCGCGAAGTACCGGATCGCAAAATTCATTACATTTGTGTTTCAGTTTGGGGCGATTGAGGAAATGTTGCTCGTAAATCTCAGAAAACTGCTTGTGGAAGGCGCTTCTAGGCTTGCAAAAAATTAACAAAAATGTATCACTGGTTAATTAGGAATATATCTAACTTCAGTGTTTGGTTGAGGTATCTACTGACAGTTGAACATTGAGGGACGCTATTGACTGTTTTTTCTGAGAACTGTTAAACATGTAAATCATTTTTTGCTTACTTTTTTGTAGGTGTGCACTGCCGGTTTCTTGCAGCTGATATTCTACTGGCGTCCTGACTGGGGTTTGAAATGCACTCATAGCAAAGCTAACCTCAAAGAAACCACGTCAGTCAGCTTGACTGCATGCGACACCAAAGAGGTCAGCACAAAACTATTTTTGCTTGTTGAAACTGTGACGTCAAAAAGTGTTTGCTATGCTTCGCAGTGTAATTTTCTTTTGATGTTGTTATTTGCTATGAGTTTTTCATGTCACCTTTCCAATTAGCGCTAACACTAACCCGACCTAAAATTCTTGAAAAGTGCCTATTTGAGTTGAGCTCTTCCTAATGCAGTGGTTCCCAAGCCTGTTCGAGCCGTTACCCAAATCAAGGTAGCGATTATGTCGTAATTACCTTCAATATTTCGCAGTGATCGCTCATAAAATATAGAACAACGTTGTGGTGTTGATTCCACATTATCCCCAAAGAATCGCATATTACGCCTAGTTTGGGAACCACTGTCCTAATGGAAAACGTTGCGTTTTCGGCAAGTAGTCATTGCGTGCGCAATTGCCAAAAGACAACAACCAAGTTTAAGCGGCGGTTTCACGCGCAGACCTTCCTTGGAGATCTGCGCGTAAAAAAACGCACCGAGCACTTGGGTTCATCGCTTTGCTTCTGCGAAAAGGCTTGTGTTGCATGCGACTTTATTTTAGTGGCGCACAAACTACTATTGCTGCATAATTAACCTTATAGCAAATTTAATGTGTACTGTTGATGTTCTCAGCTTTTTGTGTCAAAACGTAATCGCTCATGTTTCGTCCAAATGATCATGTGTTGCTGCAGGACGAGCTTTTGTGAAGTTCGCTTGAGGCGGTGACTGGTTCAGAATGTTGGCTTGCATCATAGGTGGCCGGAGTCACATTTTCCGACTCGCTCCTGT